>ERZ857480.12029-NODE-18459-length-24383-cov-12.5802_pt1 | contig 24383 bp, 13 predicted proteins | sample MGYA00519767_ERZ857480 | MGnify/ENA primary metagenome ERZ857480 (study PRJEB31778, sample SAMEA3449210) | human gut metagenome | biome: human gut; feature: human-associated habitat; material: faeces | place: United Kingdom | collected 2010/2012 ...
AACTGAAGGTAAATGAACTTACCTTTCATGACGTCGATTATTCGACACTTTTTTTATTATATAGGAAATATCGCCATGTGATATTTCCGGAATAACGACAAAAGCACCTTGCGAAGCGGCGCTCATGGGTGAGCGCCATGTGCGCATAGAAATCTCTGATTTCGTTATGCGCACTTTTGTCCTGCAGGAAATATTGATAAAAGCACCTCACATAAAGCTTGTTATTCATGGCAGGCACGTATGCAAAGGAATCCAGGATTCCGTTTTGCACACTTTTGTTCTATTGCCGACCAAATCGAAAAAGACGAGGTTTGGCCATGTCTGAACCTTACATGCGAATGGTTTCTCCAAGGTTTGTCAAATAGAGATAGGTTTCGCGCACCGGCATGCCGGTCGCGGCTTCCAGTGCGCGGCGGTAGATGACCATCTGCGCCGCGTAGGTTTTGCGAAGCTGCGGTGCGCGGCACGCGAGCTCAGCCGCGCTCTCGACGCGCGTGGTCTTATAGTCAAGCAGCACCCACGCGCCGTCCTCTTCAAAGCAGCAGTCGATGATGCCCTGCACCGCCGCCATGCTGCCGTTCACCTCGAGCAGGATATTGAACGGCTGCTCGCGGCGCAGCTGCGGACTTGCCGCGATGCGGCGGCCGAGCGGTGAATTCGCGAAGGCAGCGATTTTTTCTGCGTCCACGACCGCCGCCTCCTCCGCGGTCAAAAACTCCTCTGTCACCATGCGCGCGAGCAGGTTACGCACATAGGCTGTGCCCGCTTGCTTTCCCGACAGCACGCGCTCCCCTGCCTCTGTTTGCGGCGCAGGCGCAGCTTCTGCTGCGGCATTTTGTGTTTCCGCGCCTGGAGCGAGCGCGGCTTGCGACAGCGCAGCCTCCATGCCGCGCGCGGCGTTCGAGCCATCAGCATCCGGAAAGGCCGTGGCTCGCTGCGCGGCGCAAAAGTCCAGTTTCTCCAATACTTTATGTGTGATCGTTCCGATCTGCGCTGCCGTAAAGCTGTCGCGCGCGTGGAAGGACGCAGGCTCCGTGAGCGTGATTTCACTTGTCTTGCCGCGCGTATCTTTAAGGCAAAACCGTTTGTCAGCCGCCTTTACCGCTGCATCGGCGGCGCTGTGTTTCCTGCCCGCGAAGGAAGCGCAGGCTTCTGAGGCGGCGGCCGGCCCATCAGCCGCCGCCTCGCCCTCCTCATCCTGCAATGCCAATTCACTGACCGCGTATTTGGATTTGATGTACAGATCGTTTTCGTACGGATAGCGGAACTCCATTTGCGATGCGATGCGCGCAGCGAGCGGCAGCGCGGCATGCCTTGCCGCTCCGGTATCCTGCGCCTGAGTATCTGCTGCCCGGCTGCATGGCTTTACAGGCTCTGCAGCAGCCGCTGCTGCAGAGCTCGTGTCCCTGCTGGCGCCCGCGTCTTTTTGCGCCCCTACCGCCGCGGGCACTTCTTCCAGCAAGGCGCGCGCGTTTGCGACGGCGCGCCTTCTGCCCTTAGAAAGCCCGGTTAAATCGGCATTCGTGATGAACACATATCCATCACCGCGCTTGCAGATGGTCCTGCCGGTCATCGAAAAATAGCTGCTGTCCTTCGGCAGCTCCGCCAGGACTCTGCTGACCGCTTCCTGCGGATCATCCTCGATTCCGAGCAGGCACAAAAAATCCTTGGCGCGCGTCATCGCGACGTAGAGCACGCGCTTTTCCTCAGCGGCCTCCTCACGCCGGATTTTGGCGCGAATGACATTCTGCGTGATACTCGTCCGATACCAGCTTTCTCGGTAATGCACCACCGGAAACCCCAGTCCGAGCGTCTTGTGTACCGCCGGTCCCTTGCCGATCGTCGTATAATTCAGCTTGCGGCAGTATCCTGCCAGCAGTACCATCGGAAATTCCAGTCCTTTGGATTTGTGAATGGTCATAATGCGTATCGTATCGTCATCCTCGCCAACCATCTTAACCTGCCCCATGCTGACCTTGCGTTCCTTGACCGCGTCGATGTATTCCATGAAGCCGTACAGCGAGCCGTCCTGACTGTCCTGATACGCAAGCGCTTTATCGACCAGCGCGCGCAGATTCGCCTGTCGGCGGCTGCCGGAAGGCATCGCGCCCATGGCGAGATAAAACCCGGTTTCCAAAAGCAGCTCCCAGATCAGCTCATCCAGCGGCAGCAGCGCAGCAAGTCGTGACCACTTTCGCAGGCTCCGCAGCGCGGCCGCGCATTTTTCGCGCAGCGCCTCGTCCGCCCTGCTACGCACACTTTCATCTGCACGCAAAACGCCCTCCAGCTGCGCATCCATGCCCGCGCCTGCCATGTCGATCAGCATCGGTACATTTTCTTCGGTATACGCCGCATCGCTCGACATTTTCGACTGTTCTACGGCACACGCGCACCGCTCGGTTCCACCGTTCTTTTCCGCAGCACACGCGGCATCGCCCGCCACTGGCAGATTTTCGCCCGCGCACGAGACCAACGCCTGATAGTAGCTGCCCTCTTTCTGCGCGATCCGCACCGCCGTCAGCTCCTCCACGCTGAAATCAAAAATCTCCGAGCGCAGCACCGTCAGAAGCGGAATATCCTGCTTCGGATTATCCAGCAGTGCCAGCAACGCCATGAACGTGTTGATTTCAATGGTATCAAAGAAGCCATCGTTGTCGTCCACATAGGCCGGAAGATTGTTTTCTGTCAAAATCTTGTAGAACAGATCGCCGTAGTTCTTCATGCCGCGCATCAAAATCACAATATCTTTCTTTTCCAGACTTCGCTCTTTGCGCGCCTTGCTGTCGTAAATCGTCCGCCCCAGATGGTCACGAATAATCTTGACCGCCGCAAGTGCCTCTTTTTCGGCCTTACGCAGCAGCTTGAGCTCGTCGTCCGCTTCCCCGTCCTCGTCCCAAGGCGTCTGTGCCAGATACAGCAGCGGCTTCACTGAGCGGCGCTCCGCGCACGAATCGCCCGGATAAAGCGCTGCCCGCGCGTCGTAGTCCTCCATCGCGTCATAAAAAACCTGATTGATAAAATCGAGCACACCTGTCTTACTTCTAAAATTGCGGTTAAGATCAATGCAGAGGCTCGGACTCTCCTCTCCCTGCTCTGCCGTCAGGGCGTCATAGCGATGATAGCGCGCGCGAAAAATCTCCGGCTCCGCCAGTCGGAACATATAGATGCTCTGCTTGATATCGCCGACCGTAAAAAGATTGCGGCCGCTCTGCAGGCGCTCGATCAGCGCCTCCTGAATCACGTTGCTGTCCTGATATTCATCGACGAAAATATGCAGGAATTTTTCACGGTAAAACGCCGCTGCCTCCGCATCCTTGAGAATTTCGTAAGCATTGTGCTCGATGTCGTTGAAATCCAAGAGTCCCTTTTCCCGCTTTTTTTCCGCGTAGATTTCACCGTAGCGCAGCAGCGCCCGCGCGAAGAAGCAGGCTGACGGATAGCCCGCATGCACATCCTCCGCGATACTTTGGAAAACATCGTAGAAGTACGCTGTCTTAAGGTCTTTGGCGCAGCTTTTGAGCGGGGCGCGGTTCTGCTCAACCATCTCCCGCACGTCCGCCATCGCGCTTTCATCGAAGTCCGCCGTTTCCGCAAAAATCTTTTTGCTCAGGGTTTTGAGGCGAAAACCGTCCAGGCGGCTGACCATGCCGTCAAAATCCCGCGCCGCCGCGAGCGCTTCCAGCTCCTCTGCCATGCCAAGATCCGCCAATGTCAGCTCCCGCACACCCTCAAGGCTGTGCAGCGCCGCGAATTCCGCCGTCTTTAGAAGCTGTGCCTTGGCGCGTGCGAGACGGGCTACGGTATCCTCCCAAAGCTCGCGCATAACAGCGCTCTCTGCAAACGCCTCGATGCCGTGCGCCGGATTCAGTTCCTCCACCTTTTCGCGCAGCCACTCCGCAGGCTCCGGCAAGCTCTGAATGGTATCAAATGTGCTTTCGATCATCTGGCGAAAACGATTCTCGTTGCGGTCGCCGCTGTACGACTTCAAAAACTCGTAAAACGCCTCGTCATCCGCTTCAAAAAATTCCTCAAGCAGCTCGTCCATCGCCTGTCCGCGCAAGATCATCTGCCTGCTGTTATCGCAAATCTTAAAATTCGGCTCCACGTCGATGAGGTAAAAAAAGCGGCGGATCACTTCGAGCGCGAATGCGTGAAAGGTGCTGATATTCGCGTTTGGCAAAAGATCCAGCTGCCTTTTTAAGAACACAAGATCTCGCTGCAGCGCGGCGCGCGACGCATCGGAGGACTCTCTCCGCACGCTGCTCTGCTTGCCCGCATGATTTCCGTCCTGTCCGCACGCAGCGCCATCCACCCCGGCTTCTGCTTCTGTCTTGGCTTCGGCATGGCTTCTTACCGCCGCGCTGCCTTCGGCATCCGCGTCCGCAAGCGCTTCGGCGACACGGTCTATCTCCTTGCGAATCGCCTTCTCAATCTTCTCTTTCATTTCTGAGGCCGCCGCGTTCGTAAACGTCACGATCAACATGTGGTCAATCGCGCAGCGTTCCTCCAAAATCAGACGCTTGATACGTTCCACCAAAACTGCCGTCTTACCGGAGCCTGCCGCTGCCGCCACCAGCAGATTCTGTCCGCGCCGCGTGATTGCCTCCACCTGCTCCGGCGTCCAGTGCACAGCGGCCGCCTGCGCGGATGCAGAGGCTTGCTTTGCTGCTCGTGCTTCTTCCTGCGCACCTGCCTGCGCCTCGCTCTTTTTTGCGGTATCTTCCGCTATATCACAGCCGGCTGTGATTTCCATGTTGTTCTTATCATTCCTGCCATCTGCTCTTTTGCTCATGCTCACGTTTCTTCCCATACCCAGCCTGCGCAGCCTGTGTTCATGCACTGCGCATGCCTTTATTCCCTTTCCTCTCACATCTGCGTCACCGATGCTCTCTCCGCACCCATACCGCGGCATGCCGCACTTCGCAGCATGCGCGCCACCTTAAACTGCTTCTATTATAGCCGATTTTGCTCGGCATTCCAAGACAGGAATCGCGTCTTTTCTGATTATGTAGGAGATATCGCATAGGGATATTTCCGGAATCACGACAAAAGCACCTTGCGAAGTGGCGCTCATGGGTGAGCGCCATGTGCGCATAGAAATCTCTGATTTCGTTATGTGCACTTTTGTCCTTTTACGCACTCCGCTCAATTCGGGCAAATCACTGCGGCATTCCGGTTTTCGCCGTTTCACTGCGGCAGTTGTTTTTTTTCGCGAAATTTGTTAGAATATTGAGGAAAGATTTTCGTGCCGCGGCTTGCGCGAAGATTCACGGGCACGCGCCAAAAGCACGCTGTGAGCCGGCAGCCACGCGCGATCTCCATACAAAAAAACAGAAAGCAGGCATACTTTATGAACAACAAACGACCAACCATGCTGATGATACTGGACGGCTTCGGTCTCAATCCTTCCGCGTACGGAAACGCCGTTGCCGCCGCCAGGACACCGAATCTGGACGCGATCTTCGCCAAATATCCGCACATCAAGCTCGCGGCGAGCGGTCTCGCTGTCGGACTTCCCGAAGGGCAGATGGGAAACTCCGAAGTCGGGCACCTCAATATCGGCGCCGGACGCATCGTCTACCAGGAACTTACCCGCATCACCAAAGCCATCGAGGACGAGATTTTTTTCGATAATCTTCCGCTGAATCACGCGGTGCGGCATGTCAAAGAGACCGGCGGCACGCTCCATGTTTTCGGTCTGCTGTCCGACGGCGGTGTCCACAGCCACATCTCGCACATCGAAGCAGTGCTCAAGCTCGCGAAAATGCGCGGTCTGCAAAAAGTCGTCGTGCATTGTTTCATGGACGGCAGAGATGTTCCGCCAACCTCAGGGCTCGGTTTCGTGCGGGAATTGGAGGCTTATCTTGCCCGGCTCGGCTTGGGAAAAATCGGCGTCGTTTCAGGTCGTTATTACGCGATGGACCGCGACAAGCGCTGGGATCGCGTGCAGCTTGCCTATGACGCGCTGACGCTTGGTTCCGGCAGGAAGGCCGCTTCCGCGGAAGCGGCTGTGCAGGCAGCCTACGATGCCGGAGAAACCGATGAGTTTATCAAGCCGACCCTTTGCTGCGGCAGCGATTCCACAGGCGGGGATGCAGCACCAAAAACCTTGCGTGCCGAAAGCATACAACCGTCTGTACAGGACGCAGCGGACAAAAACGGCATTTCTCCGAACTTCGCGCCCGCGAATGCCGCAGAGACGGCCGAGGAACGTGCCGCCGCTGCACTGACCGTGCAGGACGGGGACAGCATCATCTTCTGCAATTTCCGCCCGGACCGCGCCAGAGAACTGACTCGCGCCTTTGTTGATCCTGACTTTGACGGATTTTCCCGCAGAAAGCAGATAAAGAATCTTACTTATGTCTGCATGACACAGTACGACGCGACCATTTCGAACGTCGAAGTCGCGTTCCCGCCGCAGGTCATCACCAATACTTTAGGAGAATACTTATCGAAACTCGGCCTGCATCAGCTGCGCATCGCCGAAACCGAAAAATACGCGCACGTGACTTTTTTCTTTAACGGCGGCGTCGAGCAGCCAAACCCACTGGAAGACCGCGTGCTGATTCCGTCTCCAAAGGTCGCGACCTATGACCTCCAACCGGAAATGAGCGCACCGGAGGTTACCGCGCAAGTCATCAAGGAAATCGCATCGTCCAAATACGATGTCATCATTTTGAACTTCGCGAATGCCGATATGGTCGGTCACACCGGTGTCTTTGAAGCCGCGGTGAAAGCCATCGAAACACTGGATGGCTGCGTACAGCAGATCGTGAACGCGGTCTTGAATGCGGGCGGACAGATCCTGCTGACCGCGGATCATGGCAATGCCGACGAAATGCTCGACGCAAACGGTCATGTGGTCACCGCGCACTCGACCAATCCGGTTCCACTGGTACATATCAGCGCGGAACCAGCTGTGTTTGGCAAGGACTCCGGCAAGCTCGCTGACATCGCGCCGACCCTGCTGCGCCTGATGGATCTGCCGGTTCCGCCGGAGATGACCGGCGACTGTCTTGTTAAATAAATAACCTCGCGCAGAACCTTTGCAAAGCACAGAAAAGGTGGTATAATGTCCTTGTCACAGCGATTGGCAAGTGCTCAACGCAGCCAGAGCTGATGAAAGACAGATGTCCGAGCGAAGGCGATGTGGAGCCAAAGGCGCCAGCAGAGCCGCTCAGCGTCCGGACGAATGGTTCCATCGATTCTATTTGCGGCGTTGCCGCAAGGTAGGAACCATTACAACACATGTTATTTCTGGGTTTTCCCGTACAAACTATAGGAGGTATTCACACAATGGCAATTTTTGAGGAATTTGAAAAAAAACTGCAGGCTAATCCAAAATCAATCGTTTTTACTGAAGGTACCGATGCGCGTATCCTTTCTGCAGCAAGCAAGCTGCTGGCTGCTAAAACATTGAAGGTAATCCTGCTCGGCGAAGTAGAGGCAGTCAAAAAAGCGGCTGCTGACGGCGGTTTCGATATCACCGGCGCGGAACTTCTCGACCCGAAGGCTTATGACGGCATGGACGAAATGGCCGCTAAAATGGTAGAACTGCGCAAGGGCAAAATGACAGACGAGCAGTGCCGCGAAGCGCTTTCCAAGGGCAACTACTTCGGTACGATGCTGGTAAAGATGGGCAAGGCTGACTGTCTGCTCGGCGGCGCGACTTACTCCACCGCGGATACCGTTCGCCCGGCACTGCAGCTGATCAAGTGCAAGCCTGGCATCAGCTCCGTAAGCTCCTGCTTTATTATGATGCGCGGCGAGGAAAAGCTCGCGATGGCTGACTGCGCGATTAATATCGACCCGAGCGAAGACGAAATCGTAGAATCCACCGTAGAAACCGCGCACACTGCCGAGATTTTTGGTATTGAACCGCGTGTTGCGCTGCTTTCCTACTCCACAAAGGGTTCTGGCAAGGGTGAAACCGTTGACAAAATGCGCAATGCGACGATCCGCGTACAGGAAGCGCATCCGGAACTTGCCGTTGACGGTGAATTACAGTTTGACGCAGCGGTTGCTCCGGAAGTCGGCCAGCTCAAAGCACCGGGTTCCAAGGTTGCAGGCTGCGCAAACACCTTCATCTTCCCGAACATCAACGCGGGCAACATTGGCTATAAGATTGCGCAGCGTTTGGGCGGCTTCGATGCTTACGGCCCGATTCTGCAGGGTTTGAACGCCCCGATCAACGACCTGTCCCGCGGCTGCAACGCGGATGAAGTCTACAAGATGGCGCTGATCACCGCGGCTTTGATCTAATCCGCGCTTTCCGAAGACAGTTCCCCTTGATTTGGCGAATCCCGTATCTGATGTGAAACTGTATTCATTTTAGAAGCTCTGACTCTTTCCCTCGATTTGGCGAATACGTCTCAGCTTCCGCCAACTGTTTCACAGGCTGAGGACTGTGTTTTTCAGAGATTTGGCGGATTTCACGCGAATAATTCACAAAAGGGCTGCCCGCTAACGGAAAATAACCGTTAACAGGCAGCCCTTTTCATTACTACGTATGGAAATATCGCTTGCGATGTTTCCGGAATATCGACAAAAGCACCTTACGAAGTGCCTTCTTTGCATGGAAGGCATGTGCGCGTAACAAGCTCTTCACGCTACACCGGCATTGTCAAGAGAAACAGTCTCTTCACGCTGCACCGGCACTATCAAGGGAAGCAGTCTCTTCACGCTGCGCCGTTGCGCTCATGCAGGAGAGATGTGCGCGTAACAATCTCAGCACGCTGCGCCGGCATTATCAAGTGAAAGTTCCCATTTTCGGCTTTTTTGCTCAAAAAGATGTAATGCTTCACCTGTTTTTTGGGCGCACCCCATAAATCTCCAGGAAAAAATGCATGAATTTTCCATGGTGTTCTCGTGAAATTGTAAAGATAACTAAATTTTATCCAATTATGTTGGCATCCAAAACAACGAGAGGCAAACTTGTACCTATTTTTTACATCTGCATCTGGAACAAAGCCGAGTGCGTTACATCTTTGAGGCATTTTTTACCCAAAAAGCGGCGCAAACACGCGAGCGACGAAAGCAATTAACCTTTTCAGCGCAGCTCGGGATGTGAGTTACAGATAGAGGGGTTTCCATTTGCGAATGATGGTCTCGGCAATGCGAATGCCATCGACTGCGGCGGACATAATGCCGCCCGCGTATCCTGCTCCTTCGCCGCAAGGATAAAAGCCGATTAAGGTCTTTGCGTCCGCAGGTCCTGTCACGTTTCCGACTGTCGTCATGGAATTTTCACATGGCACGGCATCTGCTGCATAGTGCGGCGCGTTTGTCGAAATGCCGGTTTCATGCGTAGATGCGTCAAGCATCACGGTATCCGCTGCATAGTGCGGTGTTCCTGCAAACTTTGAACGAGCTGTACCCGCCGCCGCGCTGCAGGCTCCCTCGTAATCCGTGTTACGCGCGAAACGAACCGGAGACGAACTGCGAGTTTCGACCGCAGTCACCATGGCATCCGGATTGTCAAATCCATGCAGTTTGCGTCCCAAATGTGGCATAGCTTCCCGCAGCGCGGCAACCGCGAAATTCGGCAGACAGCTTTCTACTTGCGGCGCCTGTCCATTGCGCAGCTCACCCCAGGTGCAGCGCGGCGGCGCATAGCTGCTGCCTCCCGCAAGAAAAGCCTGATGCTCTAATTTTTCTTGGAAGATTACCCCCGCCAGCACGTCATCACTGCCAAAGTCTGAGGTTCGCACATCGCAGAGCAGCGCGCTGTTGGCGATGCCGCTGGCGCGGTCATGATAACTCATCCCGTTGGTCACCACGCCGCCTGCTTGTGAGGAGGCAATCACCACCTTCCCGCCCGGGCACATACAAAAGGTATACACGCCGCGTCCGTTTTCACAGCGCCAGCTCAATTTATAGTCTGCTGGCGGCAGTCCCAGTTCCCGTCCGGGCGCGCCATACTGCGCGATATCGATCATATCCTGCGGATGCTCGATACGCACACCCACAGAGAATGGTTTCTGACTCATCGCAATGCCACGCGCGCGTAAACGGCGAAATGTGTCGCGCGCGCTGTGCCCCATGGCGAAGATGACCGTTTGGCAAGGGATGCAGCGTGTAGGAATGTCGCAGCCGTTTTCTGATTTCTGAGCGTTTTGAGGCGCAAGGTCTCCGCGTCCGTTCGCAGGCAGCTGCGTGTTTTGAAATGCGCGAGCTCCGCGGCTGTCTTCTGAATTTTGCGCAAGTTGAGGCGCAAGGTCTCCGCGTCCGTTCGCAGGCAGCTGCGTGTCTTGAAATGCGCGAGCTCCGCGGCTGTCTTCTGAATTTTGCGCAAGTTTAGGCACAAGGGCTCCGCAGTTCTGTTCCTGTGGCTGTGCGCCGGATTCATGGTCAGTTTCCGCGCCGTCCTGCGCGCAGATCACACCGCTGACGCGCCCGTCCTCCACACGCAAGTCCTCCACCAACGTATTAAACCGTACCTCTCCGCCGAGACGCTTGATTTCTTCACGAATATTTTTGACAACCAGGCGCAGCACATCTGTCCCGATATGTGGCTTCTGCTTGTATAAAATTTCTTTCGGCGCTCCGGCTGCCACAAATTCCTCCAGCACCTTGCGAATCCGCGCGTCTTTGATACCCGTCGTCAGTTTGCCGTCGCTGAAGGTACCCGCGCCGCCTTCACCGAACTGTACATTGGACTGCTCATTCAGCGTTCCTTCCCGCCAAAAACGCTCCACTGACGCTGTTCTGGCATCTACCTCCTGCCCGCGCTCCAGCACCAGCGGCCGCAGTCCTGCCTGTGCCAAGATCAGCGCCGCGAACATCCCTGCGGGACCGAAGCCGACGATGATCGGACGATCTCGCAAAACGCGCGCGGATGGTAAGGGCTCCGGCATTCCGGAACGCGGCTGCGGCGTTTCTGTTTGTGAAGTCGGCAGATTCTTGTCTTGCTGCAGCTTTCGTTCCGGTTTCGCATTCTGTCGCGCGGGCAGTAATGGTTCTTCAGCTCGATCTTGCTGCAGCTTTCGTTCCGGTTTCAGAGCCTGCCGCGCGGGCGGTAATGGTTCTTCAGCTCGATTTTCGTTCTCCTTTATGCCGGAGCGATTCTCGCGAAAGCTCCGGGGCGTCGAGGGCTCTTCAACTCGATTTTCATCTTCCGACGCACACATCTCCCCCTCATAAACAGCGGGAACATAAGCCAGATTCGGTGCTTCTTCCAGCTTTAGTTTGGGATTTGCCGCGAGCCGCGCCTGCTTCTTTGGATTCTTTTTATAGACTGCTGTAAAATCGACAGAATACACCAGCCTTATATGCTTCTTATCTCTGGCATCGATGGATTCTTTGACAATATGCCACTCAGAAATCAGCAATTCCCGATTTCCAATCAGTTTTAAGATCTTTTGCGGCAAGCAATCTGTGGATTCTCCAAGCTTCAATTTGATTTGATGAATACGATACATTGCGATTTTCTTTCCTTAATCTACAAATATTTATCTCTTTCGGTGCAAACGGCCGAAATACGGTCAGAGAAGCGGCACTGCCGCCATCGCGCGACCCGCGCGAATCCCTGTCAGCCATGCGTAGTGCAGGTTATAGCCCCCACAAGGCCCCGCGTACTCCATCACCTCGCCGGCAAAATACAGTCCCTGCACCAACTTGGATTCCATGGTTCGGCTGTCAACCTCAGACTCCGATACACCTCCTGCGGTTACCTGCGCTTCATTCCAGCCTTTAAGCCCTTTCACCGTCAGCGTGAACTGCTGCAGCTCCGCAATAATTCGCGACAGCTGTGAGGCCGTAAGCTCCGTCGCCAAAATCTCCGGCGCAACACCGGCGCGTTCGAGTACCATCGCCGCGAGCGGCGCTTTTACCAGCGTCTTGAGCAAATCCAAGCCTCGCGCGCCCGGATACCGCAGATGGTGATGAAACAGCTCCAGCAATGCGGCCGCGTCAAAATCAGGCACCAGATCGAGTTCCAGCCGGTAATCGCGAAACGCCTCCTGTATGCTGCGCCCTTCGCGCTTTTGCGGTTTCACATATGCGGACAGATTCATCACGCAAATGCCCGACAAACCATCTTCGCGAAACTGTACCTCTCCCGCCTCCTGTACGCAAGGCTGCCCCTGGCACCACAGACTGACCTTTGCTTTCGCGCGAATGCCTTTCAGCGCGGAGACAGGTTCGACTACCTCGATCCCCGTCAGCGCGGGAACCGGCGTTATAATTTGATGACCAAAAGCTCTGGCAAAGCGATAGCCGTCTCCTGTACTGCCCAAATTCCCGTAGGATTTCCCACCGGTCGCGAGCAGGATCCTGCGTGCGCGGATAGGCGATGCCCCATTGGTAACGAAAAGATGGAAGCCACCTTTCGGAAGAGCTTCCATGCTTTGGATTTCATGATTGGTTTGTATTTTTACGCCCAGCCGCCGCGCGTTCTCCGTCAAAAGTGCGGTTAGCTCGCGCGCGTCCTCATTATATGGGTACAGCCTTCCGGCCTCCTCGCGTATCGCGACGCCCGATTCCTCAAAAAACCGCAGTACGGTCTCCTGCTCCGCGCAGGCGCGATTGGAAAGATTACAGCGCCCGTTTCCTGTGACAGACAGCTTCCTGCCCGGACACGAATTCTTTTCCAGAAGCAAAACCGAAAGGGTCTTCGCGGTTCGCTTTGCTTCAATCGCGGCCGCAAGTCCCGCCGCGCCGCCGCCAATGACAGCAATATCCCAAAATTTTTCCATCTCGCGTTTTCCTTTTTCTATCCGCAGTTTATCCGCAGTCCGTCTGAAAGGAACCGCGTTTCCAAAAATTATCTGCCTGTCTGCGCTGCCGCGAGATCCGACGTGCTGTCGCTCGCCGCGTTCTCGTTTTCTCCGGTACCCGGCTTCGGCGCAACCGTAATGTCCAGCACTTCCTCCGGCGTCGCCTCGATCACGCGTACCTCCGCCTTCGCCTCTTTGACCGCCTTGATGGCCTCCTTGGCCGCTACATGCGCTTCTGCGGCTTTGGCTGCCGCGGCCTCCAGCTTTTCGGCCTTGGTCTTGAGGAAATCCGGCTTTTGAATGATGATCGTCGAGCCGACGTGCAGAATGTTGATGCCCTGCACAACGACGCACAGACCAACCATCATCATCGTCTGCAGATTGAGAATGTCGCTGTCAAAGAAAACATACAAGCCGCAGACCAGATTCAAAAGTCCGATGATCAGATGATCGTAGAAGTCATGCTTGCGTTCTTCGATTCTTTCCCAGGCGCGTACAAAATTGCGGATGCCTGTCGTAATAACCCATAAGCCCAGCACCGCCGGAATGACCGCGTCCGCGGTCAGCTTGTTTAAAATGATCAGCGCGCCAAGCATGAATGTGGTCGTGCCATCGATCAGAATCCAGGTTCTTTCCTCGTTGTCGCCGCGATAGCTGCTGTAGGAAAGGCATTCGACCACGCCCGCGATCATAAACGCCAGGCCGGTCGGAAACGCAACGGATAAAAAGGTGATGCCACTGTTCGCTATCAAAAATACACCGGCACCCATAAAAAGAATGCCTGTCAACATCGTCAAAATTCTCACTGTTTTGTCCTCCATTTCTTTGCAAGGATTTTCGGAGCAATGACAAAAGTACCTTGCGAAACACCGCGGTCCGCACCGCGGCACAGGCACGCAGAAAACCGCGAAATTCGCTTTCGTGCCGCACACTTTTGCTTTAATATTATACAAATAAATCGCCTGCAAGTCAAGAAAGGCGGAAACTCTTCACAAAAACCACATAACTGTGCTATACTAAGTTATACAAAACGCATTGCATTTTTCCGAAAAAAATCGCAGAAGGGAGGCATATCGCGCATGATGACTGCACAAGATTATTCAAAAAAATATTCAGATTCGAGCGCCGGCGCCGCGCAGGATCGTGTCATTCTGCACTGCGATATGAACGGTTTTTTTGCGTCCGTCGAACTTTTGGAACGTCCTGAGCTGCGCGACGTGCCGATGGCGGTCTGCGGTGATCCGGACAGCCGCCATGGAATTATTCTCGCGAAGAACGAGCCCGCCAAAAAATACGGCATCGTCACTGCCGAAACGCTTTGGCAGGCCAGACGCAAATGTCCGGAACTCGTTCTGGTGCCGCCGCATATGAAAAAATACCGCCATTACGCCGCCGAAATCAACAAAATCTACTGCCGCTACACGGATCTGGTGCAGCCGTTCAGTATCGATGAATCCTGGCTCGATGTAACCGCCAGTCAAAGTTTGTTCGGCAGCGGACGTGAAATTGCCGACACCATTCGATTTTCTGTCAAGGAGGAATTGGGACTGACGCTCTCCGCGGGTGTATCCTTCAACAAGATTTTTGCCAAGATGGGCTCCGAATACAAAAAACCGGATGCCACGACCGAGATCACCCGGCAAAATTTTCGTGAGCTGCTTTGGCCGCTTCCGATTCGAGAACTCTTTACCGTTGGCCCCGCGACCGCGCAAAAATGCGCACAGCACGGCATCCGCACCATCGGCGCGCTCGCGGAAGCGCAGCCCGCGTTTTTGGAAACGTTTCTCGGTAAATCCGGCCGTCAGCTTTGGGAATACGCCAATGGTCTGGATGAGAGTCCTGTCCGCCGCTTTACCGATGAGGAAGAAATCAAATCCATCGGCAACGGCAGCACTTTTCGTAAGGATCTCTATACTTTGGATGAAATTCTGACCGCGGTGACGGCGCTCAGCGATACCGTCGCGACCCGCTTGCGCAAAGCGGGCCGTAAGGCCTGCGGTGTCAAGGTAGATATCAAAAGTCCGGATTTCAAGACGATTTCCAGACAGAAACAATTGATGCGGCCGACACATCTTGTTAGTGAGCTCGTTGACGCCGCGATGGAGATTTTGCAAGCCTCCTGGCAAATCGGTCAACCTATCAGACTCTTAACTGTGACAGCCATTAATCTCGTTCACGAGGACAGCGCCGAGCAGCTGGATTTTTTGGGTGGGAGTGCCGAAGCGCGCGAGCGCGCGGAGCGGGTGGAGCTCGCGATGGATGAAGTGCGAAAAAAATACGGGACTTCTTCCATCGGCTTCGGCGCCGTCATGCAGAACGACATCGGCGCTTCCGTTCGCGGCGATCTTTTGGAAAGTGAATCCATCAAGCAAAAAAAAGAACGCTGACCGCGCGAGCGACGCATGCCTCGACCATGAAGACCCGTAAGAACCCGCGCGGCGAGAAATTGCCGGATGCGCGCGAGCGTGGCGCGTGCCTCATGCCGCGAATTATCTATTTATGTGAACGGCAGGTGCTCTCCCTGTATGAAAGCACCTGCCGTTCGTCCTGTCAAAGGCGCGTTCATTCGCGCCCCTCCTTCCGGATCGCCGATCTCCGAGCGGGTGCGGCGTTCCAATCCATATGCGCCGCGCCCGCTCCCCTTCACGCGCCGCGTCGAACTCCCTCCGCGGGCGGCCGCTTCCCGCCAAGAATCTGCACCGCCTGCACACGGTTCGACGCGCCAAGCTTCCTATAAAGATTTGACGCGTGTACCTTCACCGTATTCGGCGATAAATACAAGAGTTCTGCCATTTCCTTGTTATTCTTTCCTTCAAAAATCAGTTTGGCAATTTCAGACTCACGCTCACTGAGACCACAAACCTTCGAAAGCCGCTGCAGCTGTTCCTCCTCGCTGAGTGAATTTTCTCCGGCCGGCCGACTGTTTTTGCCTGCGCGAACCCGCTTGACGGGCAGAATCGCGTAAGCCAAGGCCAGCTTCGGCAGATTTTCCGCCGCGGACAACCATGTGGCCGGTTCTTCGCCCAGCGCGTCCGACAAAAAGTAAAAGACAAAATCGCAAAGCGGAAACAGCAGCACCAGAAGCAGCCACTTCATCATATCGGACTTCATTTCGGGCTTCCTTTCTTTATTTACACACAACCTTTCTGTCATTTTCAGTTTAGCACAATTTTCCCGCTCTAGAAGTCTTTTTGGAAAGTTTAGGCATTGTTTTAACAAATCGCGCGGCTTTTTTGGCGAGACAAAAGCAGATAACCAACCTCAGATTTTCGCGCACATGCCTGTCATGCATGGCAGGCGCTTTGAAGGTGCTTTTGCCTGGATTCCGAAAATATCGCAAGCGATATTTCCTGCACAACGAAAAAGCCGGACGCGCGCGCCCGACTCCTTCGTCTTTATTTATTTCCCTCACCTTCGGGAGGACTTTCTCAATCAGAACTAAGCTTCCAGCGCCTTGAGAGCCGCCTGCTTTTCTGCTTCTCTTTCGTTGAGGATTTTTTGATATTCCTCTTCCGACAGCTGGGTCATCGTAATGCCCGCGTAACCGTAGAATATCGATACAATCGGATTCAGCCAGTTCAGAATCGCGTAAGGAATATAGCTGGAATCCACACCTAAAAAGTTTCTCATGGTTGCGCCGCAGGTATTCCATGAGAAGAAGTTGGATGTAATCGTACCCGCGTCTTCCAGACATCTCGAAAGATTTTCCGGACGCAGCCGCATATCCTCGAAAGATTCCTTGAACATTCTGCCCGGCAGTACCAGGGATAAATACTGGTCGCAGCATACCGCGTTGGTAATGATGCACATCAGTTCTGTCGAAAGCACCAAACCGCCTCTGCCTTTTGCGACCTTGAGGAAGACCGCGGCGACAGATGCCATCATGCCGGTGCAGTCCAAAATGCCGCCGAAGCACATGGCCGCTAAGATAATGGAAATCGTCCACATCATACCCTGCACGCTCGAAGAGGACAGGAGGTCACTGAGCTTCAAGATAACCGGAGACGCGTCCTCCGGCACAATACCCAAAGAAATTCCGTTGTTCATAATGGAAAATACGTTGTTGATGACCTTGTCGCCAATCGCGTTTTCGATAGCGGCATGATTGTAGAACATCAGCGGAACTCCCAGCAGCGCGCCGCCGACCAGCGAAGGGATCGCCGGAAGCTTCATCGCGACCGCGATGATAACGAACAGCGGCGGAATCAGCGTCAAAAGACTGATATTTGAGGATGCCGCGATGAAATCCAGAATTTCCTGCATGACAGACATGTCCGGCTCGTTGCTCGACGCGTGCATAAAGCCCATGACCGCATAGGCCACCAACGCGATGATCAGGGATGTACCGGTCGTATAAACCATATGTTTGATATGTCCGAACAGGGTCGCGCCTGCCATCGCGGGTGCCAGATTCGTCGTATCCGATAACGGAGACATCTTGTCGCCAAAATACGCGCCGGATACTACCGCGCCGGCTGTCATCGCGGCCGGGAACCCCAGCGCCGCGCCAACGCCCATCAGTGCCACACCCATAGAGCCTGCGGTTGACCAGGATGAACCGGTTGCCAGCGAAACGATACAGCAGAGAATACAGGCCGTTACCAGGAATACCTTCGGACTGATGATTTTAATACCATAGTACATCATCGAAGGAATCGTTCCGGCCGCCATCCACGAAGCGATAATCGCGCCGAGAATCGCCAGAATCAGAATTGCCTGCATCGAGCGGTTGATGGAAGCCAGGATTCCCTGCTCCAAATACGCCCACTTCCAACCATTCAGACACGCGATGATACCCGCGAACGCAGCTGCGAGTATCAACGCGATATGCGGTTCGCCGCCCGCGTCCTTGACGATGGACCAAACCAGCAGACCGATCATGACCAGCATGACTAAGACCGTCTGCCACATAGGAATTTTTTTACCCATAATAAAATCCTCCTATACCTATAAAATTTGAAATAAATGCGTACATGTCCTATGTACAATGCCATCCTATGCGGTTCGCACGAGCTTTTCAATTACCCAAGTGGGTAAACCTGCCTAAACTTTTGGGTGAAACCGCGTGCCGCGTCTGCGTTCGCATGCTGAGGAAAATCACAAATTGCCGCGTTTTGTCGAAAAAACGGCGGCCATCCTCTCGGACAGCCGCCTGCGGTTCATGCATGTAGTGTCTAGTTGTAACAGTTGCAGAAAATGATCACTAAAAGCAGGAAGAAGAACAACAAGCTGGTATCTACGCCGCCTTCGCCTAAGAGATTACAATTGTTTCCCATAAATTTCACCTACTTCTTTCCATTGGATATTTGCTTTGCCTACACGCCCTGTGTAAGCACATGATATCATATGAAACAATCGGCAAATGTGTGTCGCCTCCGGAAGTTTTCTTTTCTGACCTAAGCGCGTACGAAACCTGCGATTTCTATGCGCACATTATGCGCGCATCCCTGCCATGCATGGCAGATGCTTCGCAAGGTGCTTTTGTTGATATGCAGGAAACATCGCAAGCGATATTTCCTGCATAAAAGACAGGGAAACTGCAAAGTTTACACCCACTCTGCAGTTCCCATATACATCAATTTCTGTTCCTGAAATCACTGATGTCCTGTGATGTTGTTGTGTGCCCGGGGATTCCGGCTGGCCGGAGCCTGCCTGCACCCGCCTGTGCGAGTCCTATTTCCCTTTCGCCCAGGTTCTGCTCGCGTACTTGCACTGCTTGAGCGCGGTTTTCGCGGTGAGCTTGCCGTTTTCGTCGTAAACTCTGACCTGAACCTTGTAGAAGTATTTCGTTCCCTTCTTACCGCTTGTGTTGGTGTAAGAAGTGGTCTTTTTCGTGACGGCTGCCTTGTAGCCTGCGGCTTTCTTCGTTGAGCGATAGAAGCGGTACTTTACAGTATAACCCGCGTCTTTGAGTTCTTTGATGATCGCCTTATCCTGCTTGTCGAGGCTGACGGTTACCTTGATGTTCTTCTTCGCGGTCTTCGCGGAGCGCGCGATTGGTGTCAGCTTCGCAGCGAGTGCCTTTACGTCTGTCTGCGGTTCTTCAACTTCAAGACCAACTTCGTCTGCATCTACAAGAGCAAATGTTGAGAAATGAGGCGTAGTAAATTCATAGAACTTTTTGGCTCCTTCGGTAATAACCTTACCTGCAAGCTGTTCCAAAGTATAATCATCACCGATATGAACTGCTGCCACCTTCTTATCCTTCAGTCTGGCAGGTATTTCAACCTTTACGGTTGCCTGTCCCTTGTTGAACAGGGAAATAACCTTGTTTCCGGATTTCAGTACAAGCTGAATTACGTGAGCATTCTCTCCTGCAGCCTTTTTCTGCTCTGCAGTCGGTTTCTTAACCCCAATAACTTCCAGAGTTATGGTGCTGCCGTTACCTTCGGAAACCGCCTGACTCAAGATTTCTTTTTCCAGCGTTACTGTGCCGTTAGGTGTTTCCACTGTAAGGTCTGCGCTTGTCTTATTAACCACATCCTTTACAACGGAGGTTTCAAGCTGAAGTTTAACCATCTCTGCATTCTTGGTATCTGCAGCAGATACCCGAAGAACAATCTCTGCTGACTTGTTTTCAGTTGCCTGCTTAACCATTTCGGCAGCGTTTTCTTTCGTTACGGTTACTGTTGCGGTGGTGCCGCTTACCTTGACCTCAGTAGGTGCTGTTGTGGTAGCTGAGCCGGATGCACCGGTAGTGGTGACATTCTTGGTTTCTTCAACAGGAGTGTTCCACTTGTCAGAGCCTTCCTCTTTCGTGTAGTCATCGGTGTAGTGGAATACAATTTCATCTCCGTTATTTAAGAACTGTTCTGCCACGCCTAAAAGCGGATGAGTACCGTTGAGAGTGTACATCCAACCGGAGTTTGTACCGTTATCATGTTCGGACAATTCTAAGAACTTATACGTTATGCTCTTTACATAATTTCCGGATGGGTTGCTCCAACTTATGTTGTTCTGTTCTAATGCCTTTTCAAAAACATCTTTAACTGTTTGGTTCTCAGTTATTGTAAAACTTGTTTTCGGTATCCATGTTTCTAAATTTCCACCTCTCAATGTGTGTATTTCTCTGCTTTCTCCGTGTCGTTTATCACCATACAGGGTAAAATATACCGTCATTGATTTTGGTTCAGGCGCTATTACCAGAACTTTGAATGAATTTTCAGCACTTTTGTAAGATACTGTTATATTTTTGTAGCCCACGCTTTTGCTGTCAAATCCATTTAATGTTAGCTCAGATGCTCCAACTTTTATTACACTACCGTCAGAATAAGTTACATTTGCAATGATACTTGTGGTATCTAAAGGTTCCGAAACATAGTAGATTGTTTTATAACCGTCTATTAAGTCAATCTTGTATGGAACCGGAACACTGCTGTGTACAGGAAAACTATCCCCCTGTATCCAGTTTTTTAGGCTTGTTTTAGAATTATTCAATTCTTTTACAATGCTTTTATTGCTCATTGATTTGGCTGTGGCAGATATACACACCTTATCAGCGTTAAACTCATAATCTATTCCTGTCTTTTTATTATCGCTCACAGAAATAATCTTTTCTATTTTCCCTATTCCGCTGTATTCATTTGAGTCTGCCAAATAATAGTTCTGTGATATTGTTTGGTTTTTATTTACACTTTTCAGCAGTCCTATAATATTGCCTACGGTTCCATTTTCATCTTTCGCATTTACTGTTCCAACAAAAACATTATCACTTATTATGCCTTGACCGTTATCCTGACAGTTTTCGCAAACCGGTTCGCCACCAAATATACCGCCGACGTTAGTTGCTCCTTCTATGTTACCGGTTACTAAGCAGTTTTTTACACTTGCTACCGGTGTAAGAGGCGCACTTTTTCCTCTGTATCCGCTTCCGAGAATGCCCCCTGCCAATTGTCCGCTCGCACTGACAGTTCCATAGAATTCACTGTTTGTAATGTTGCAAGGTCCCATCGACTGACCCTTTGCTCCAACTATTCCTCCTACGGCATCTTTTCCTTTAACGGTGGCGTAACTTACGCAGTTGGTAATGTATCCATTGAAATCGCCTGCAAAGGAGCCTATATTAGACTGTGTTCCATCATATCCGATTTCTACACCGGGTTCCACAGTACAATTCGTAATATATACTGTGTTCGCACCCGATGCATATCCTCCAATAAACCCGGATTTCAATACTTTACTGCCCTTTTTAAGAACTACATTCTCTATCGTTACTGCCTGCGGACAGCCAGTATCATATTTTCCGTCTGTGCCATAGTCAACAAAATACTTGTCCACCAGACCGTATCCGTCTATTTGCTCTCCGTAAATCTCTAAATTTCTGATTTCAGCATCTCTCACATAGTTGAATAAAGACTTGCAACCTTTTGCTACAGTTACTTTATGAACTTTATCTGATGCATCTTTCCCATCAAAAATTCCGCTGAATGGATAAACATTCGTTCCCTGTTCCTCCGGATCTTCTTTACTGCTTTTCGTTTTCAAGCATCCAATAGGTTTCCAGTCAGATGGCAAGTTAATATCGTTTTGCAATGCAAAATGCAGCCCTTGCAAGGAGTGTCCGCTCTCTACCAAAGTCTTAATTTGCTTCAAATCATCAATACTGCTGATTTTATACGGATCTTTCTCACTCCCTGCTCCATTCAAAGTAATAATATCTTTATACGATGTATATTGAACCGTTATTTTAGCGCTTTTTGTCGTCGCAGATGCACTTCCGGCTTCTTCCTTTGCTTTTACAGTTGCTTCACACCAATACTCATACTTTATGCCTGCATCTTTTCCTTTGATTGTGAACAGGCAGCTTATTGAGGCTCCGTCTTGGGATAAAACCTTCCCTTCGCCAAGATATTCTGGCTCGCCCGATGCTCCTTCAGATATGTCTTTGCCATACCACTTCACATCAGGCAATGCCTCGGTCATGTATGTATCTGACCATGTGACCTTGTAGGTTACATTCGTATCGGCCTTTTCAAGTTTGGAAAGATCTTTTGAGTTCCCACCATCCACTTTTATGGATGCAATTTTAGGAGCAGTAATTGCTGTAGGATTTACCTTTACTATTACACTGCTACTTTTGGTCGGATATGATACGCCATCTACGGTATTGGTTATTTCGCAATAGTATGTTGCCTGCGTTGCAACGTTTGTGTCAGGCGTATATTCAGCATTGGTTGCTTTTTTTATTTTTGAGTTGTTTTTATACCACTGATACCCAATAATTCCTTCATCTACAGGCGATTCTGCTTCAACAGACAATGCTGCTAATTTATCATTTTTGTCACAAAGGATAATTTCACCACTTAAATCTTTTGTGATTTTGGGAAAAACATCTTTTTTCTCTATTGTCAGGTTATAGGCTGTACCTGTGCCCGACACCTTATTACCGCTATAAGTCGTTTCAAAAGGAATTAAAATTTTGCCACTTTCATCGGTATAATCTGCCAGATCTACTTTATATGTATCTCCTGATACCGGTGTTGCGTTCCTTCCTCCTATGGAGATACCTACATTGTCATATACTTCCCAATCTAATCCATTTCCGGTATTATTCCCATCATCAGCGATGTATTTCTTTGGTGAAAGTGTGAGATATACTGTACTTGTGCCGGTCGGAACAGTTCCCACATAATCGTACAAAGACATGGCGTCGTTTGAAGGTTCAAATATCGGAGACATAAACAACCTTGTACCATCCTCTAATTTTCCGGTGAATGAACTCAGGCCGAACTGATTTACATTGAGAGAAATAGTCCTGTCTTCATATGAGGTATATTCTATTTTAGTATTGTTTCCAGTTCCTGATTTTGTCCCTTTTCCAACCCGCACTTTAAAATCAATGCTTTTCCCAACTTCACCATAAGATGTGGCAAGTTGTCTAAGCTGTGCACCCATAATCGTAATAGTACTTGTTCCGGATCTAAGTTCTTTATTTAACACCTGAACATCGTCTATGATTACCGAGTAATAGTTTGCACTGGAACTATCTTTTAGAGAAACTTTAAAAGATAATTGCGTTGTGGTATCACTTATTTGTAGGGAGTATGTATTATTAGTTCCATCATATTTAAATCTGTCCGTTGAGAGGGTTATTTCCTTATTATTCAACTTGTAATATGCTTGAATCGAATCTATATATTCACCTTCCTGAGATGCTGAACTATCTTCCGCAAATGCCATTGCCGGTATAAGGGTAACTATCATTAGGATTACCATTACTGTAGACAGTATCTTTTTCAATTTTATTTTCACGTTTATTTTCACGCCTTTCTCTTATGTTTGATACTGAGATGTGCGTACGCACATCTCAGTATCTATCGAATAATTTTAATTCTATGAAATAGGTTCCTCACGGTAATTATATGTCCAAGTGATCACCATACCGTCTTCCAGCTCAACATTGGTCGCATAGAGTTCAACAGGGTTTTCCTCATAATTTGTGTAATAATCCAGATAATACTGCCATGCATACCCTCTCCATACTGTGGATGACGAATCTGCCGCAGTCTGAGTTGATAACCCCAAAATGCTTGACAGATATCCTCCTATATAGTTGGTTGAATTAGTAGGCATATCCCAGCCCACTGCTGAACTTGATAAGTTTAAGGCTTCAACAACAGCATCCATAACTGTTGGAGTATTGGCATCTGTGATTACATCAGACGATACATTTGAAGGTATGTCATATACTCTTTCAAAATCTTCTGTGTCAATCGATACAGTATACGCTTCAGCTACCTGTGTTCCGTAATCAGAAAGATTATAGAACTCCACAGTCACAGTAATTGTACTGTCTGTGTTTGCAAAAGCAAAGGTACTCATCGAGAATACCATCACCAGTGCCAGCATTACAGCAAGCACTCTTTTGTTCAGTAACTTCTTCATGTTTTCCTCCTATCTGCCGCATTTTTTGCGGCCCTTAAATAAAAGTGTTAAACAATTCGGCAGCACACATTATGCCGCCATATATGAAACAGCCTTATGCTGTATCATAACTGCGTTATTTCTGCCTCACGCCTTTCCTTTCTGAGTTTCCTCTGGCGTATTCTCTTTTCCCTGCGCCTTTCCAGTTTATCAAGATGCCTTTGAGAAACAGGTCTTGTCCCTGCCTTTTCAAGCATCCTTGTCCATGACCCGAAGCGTGCTTTTAGTTCCCTGTCATATAGAACATCCTTCTGCATTGGTTCCCGTCCGTTTTCCTTAACAAAATCCCGCACGAGGCTAAGCAGCTCTTCATCGCTTATCTTTTGATACGGCGCTCTGAGTTCACTAAGTTTTGCTCTCTTTTCCTGCTTTTGTAAATTTTTCCGGCAACTGCCTGCCGTATCTGCAAGCAGAGAATGGCTTCTTTTTTAAACTTGTTCTAAAAGGCTGCCGTTTCTCTGCTGTACATTCATTCTATTCCGCTGCTTCCGCAAGCCTTGCGGCTTCTGCCGCCTGCTGCTCGCGAAGCTGCCTGCGGTATTCCTTATGACGCGCGCGTTTTTCGCGCCGCCGTTTCTTGCCTTCCAAATAATGTTCCGCGACCGGTCTGGTGCCTGCTTTTTCGAGCATTCTCGTCCATGGTCCGAACCGTTTTTTGAGTTCCCGGTCATACAGCACGTCTTTTCGCGTAGGCTCTCTGCCGTATTCCATGGTAAAGTCCCGCACCAGCTGCAGCAATTCCTC
>ERZ857480.73856-NODE-114392-length-24274-cov-14.9762_pt1 | contig 24274 bp, 28 predicted proteins | sample MGYA00519767_ERZ857480 | MGnify/ENA primary metagenome ERZ857480 (study PRJEB31778, sample SAMEA3449210) | human gut metagenome | biome: human gut; feature: human-associated habitat; material: faeces | place: United Kingdom | collected 2010/2012 ...
AAGTTATATATGGTTGGTTTGTTCCAAAATCCGCTTCAAATCAAGTAATATTCGTATTTATTGAGGATTATTGAGATATAAAATCAGGTAGCGGTCCTCCGATACCTAATTTCATATATACTCATTCTCCTTCAATTTTCCTTTATTTTCAAGGGGTTTCAGCGTTTGGCGTCTTGGCTGTTACACCATTTTTGCACCATTTTCGCATTTGGCTTTATTGGATTATCCGTAGGCACTTTTTGTACCGCGCTCAGATAATGGGCATCCTGTGGAGAAAACCGTCTTCCACGCCCAATTTCCGGAAGCCTGCTTTGCGATGGGTTTCCCATGCGGCAATCTCGTTCCGGCTGCTGCCCGGATAAAAGAAGCATTATAGATTGTATCCTTTCCGCGCTTGTGAAAAAGGACACACTACTACATATAAATTATAGCATATAACGTCCTTCTTCTCAAGCCATCGTGTGAAAAAACTCTCCACTTATTTGTAAATCTTCCGGAGCCACTGATGTCCCCAGCTTTTCACGGATGGACGGTTCGACCTCCCGGCGCTTTACCGGCTTTTTCGTCCCAACGAATAAAACGAAGGGACAGTTGGAACAGTATTTTTCCTTGCCGTGTTTTCAGCGGCTCCCGGATCTCGGCTTGCCGCGCTTTTCGTCCGGCAACGTCGGCATCCTAGAAATGCCCGGTGCTGCCTTAGAGTATCGGAGAAGAAAAAGTACCCCCCAGCAATGTGAACAGGACCAGTAAAAACGGACAATAGACAAAACACCCCCTGATGTAGGAAAATAGAACTACATCAGGGGGTGCTGTTATGTCAAAAAGAGAATATACCCATGTACGGTTGCTGTATCCAGAGATTAAAGCAATGATAGAAGCAGGGAAAACGCAGCGGGAGATCGCCGAATACTACGGATTTAAGAACAAGTATGTAGTAAAGGGACTGTTGAGAAGAGAACGTAGGCGAAATGCAGAAGGTATTCCTAAGCAGCGAGGCCGTAAGCCTGCAAAAACATTAGCCGAGTACAAGTACGAAAACAAGCGGCTGAAAATGGAGAATGAACTGTTGCGGGATTTTCTGCAATCCATAGAAAGGAAGTGAGGCCACGGGCAAGGTACGCTGTTATCCATCGTCATCGGTCGGAATATTCAGTATCCACGATGTGTCAATTTTTTGGCGTATCACGAAGCGGGTACTATGATTTTGTCCGCAGGATAGGAAAGCCGGAAAAAGATGCGGAACTGGCGGCAGCGATCCGCCGGCAGCAGGAAAAAAGCTTCAACACATACGGATATCGCAGGATGTGTCTTGCGTTGGAATCCAAAGGCATTCGTGATATTGAGGAAATCAAGGAGCGGTTGCTTTCTTTCGGAAAGTATGCTGAGAACGCTGCACCTGATGTATTGATTACTCTGATACAGACCTTTGTAGAACGCATTTATATCACCGATGAAAATGATGAGCGTCACTGTCATATCTTCATTAAAGGTTGCTCGAAAGAAGACTACGATGACTTCTTCCGGGCAACCGGTTACATAGAAAACACACAGGAAACCGGAACTGTCACATCCGTTTTACCTGTGTGTGATTCAGATGAGTGTTGCAAACACTATGTGATATTTGCAATTCCACTTCGTATGAGATAAACTGTTTATGTCATTCAGGCTTATTCTGAATGCCCTCCTTTTGCTTTTTAAGTGCAGTTGGCAGACCGCGCGCTTATTCTAAAGCAAAAGGAGTTTTTTGTCTCCCTCATCGCCAAAGGCTCTTTTGAACCACGCGTCTAACGCGTGGTTTTCGGTATCCAAAAACCGCGGAGCTGGGCTATACCCGGCTTTCGCGGTTTTTATTGACAGGCGCGCACGATCACTCCGGCTTTCGCAGCACGAGCGTCAGCACGATGCCCAGCACGGAGCAGATTGCCGCCGTGACAAAGGAGAACGCATTGCCGACGGCCGTTAAAAACGGACAGAGCACCGACACAATGCCGCAGCCCGTCATCACGATGCCATAGTTGAGACCGGCGTTCTTCGATCCGAAATAATCGGCGGTGACGACCGGATATATCGCGCAGTAGCCGCCGTAGGCGAACGCGATGCAGACCACCAACGCGAGGAAGAGCGCTCCGCGGGCGTAGATCAGCCCGGCGATGGCGGCAATATTCACCACAAAGAGCACCACCAGCATGGGTTTACGCCCCAGTCGGTCGGAGATCCATGGCACCAGCAGCCGTCCGGCAACGTTCAGCAGCGCCGCAGCCATGACGCCGGCCACGGCCTGCGCTTCGCTCAGCCCGCGCTCCACACCCAGCGACTTCATCATCGGATTGATGAGGAAGTAGGCCGGTAGGGCGAACATATAGGCGAACGTAATGAGATAAAACTGCCGGGTGCGCATCATTTCCCCGGCGCTGTACTGCCGGGAGCTGACAGCCACATGGGTGGGGTGGTAGTCGGCCATATAACCCGCCGGAGGCGCAGTCACGAGCGAACCGCAGAGGCATCCGAGCACCAGATACAGCCCGGCGACCACCAGCATTGCCCCGGAAAAGCTCAGAGACTTGATGCAGCCGTTGCACAGCGGCGTCATGATAAGCCCCGACGCGCCGGCCGAGCAGATGGTGATGCCAGTGACGAGACCGCGGCGGTCCGGGAACCACTTCTGCACCAGCGCCACGAGCGCATTGTAGGCCGCGCCCGCGCCAAAGCCGCTGAGGATACCGTAAGTGACCGTCAGCAGGGCCGGATGCTCCACCGGGACGAACGCCGTCAAAACGAAGCCCAGACACATCAGAAGATTGCTGCCCAGCACCACCAGACGGGGGGCAACGTGCTGCTGCAGTTTGCCGCTGAGTACGCCGCCAAGCGTAAAGCTCAGCATGAAAAAGGCAAAGGGTCGGTTGGCGGCGGCATTCTCCAGACCGAAACGCAGCTTCGCTTCCGGCTGGAACACCGTCCAGATATAGGCACAGCCGTAGCAGAAATTGGTCACTGCTGCCATAGCTAGGACAAAATAACGATTTCTTTCTTTCATTGGGTCCTCTCTTTCGGGGAAAAACGCCGGTCCGTCCGGCGGTATTTCGGACGGACCGGTTTCTCAGTGCAACTTGGGACAGGGGATCACTTTTCGAGGGTCTCTTCCTTGCGGATGCGGCGCGGCCCGATGATCAGCGTGGGCAGGATCACAAGCGGGATGCAGATGTATCCGATGAAGGAATAGCCCTTGTTCAGGATTGCCAGCAGGCCGAACTGCGCCACGCAGAAGCCCACGATCATGACGACCAGATTGCAGACGAAGCGGTTGGTGGTGATGTTCTTGATCCAGCGGGCGGTCAGGACCTCCGCACGGGCGGTCAGCGCGCTGGAGCAGGTGATGGCGGTAGTGACCAGCGCGAGGAACAGCGCCAGAGAATAGGCCGCCAGCAGGAAGGGAGAGTTGAACTTTGTGGTAAGGATCTCGAAGACCGGCAGATTGCTGCCAATGCAGTTGGGGTAGTAGCTCAGCAGCATGTAGGCGGTCAGGAGCATCATGGCGCCGTTGAGTAGGAAGCCGAAGATACCGGCCCAAATCACGCTCTTGCGGTCGGGAAGCTCTTCCGTGAGACTGTGGGTGGTCGCGAGGCACGCGCACTGGAACGAGGCGTAGAGAATGGCGGACCAGAGAGCCTTGCCGAAGCCGAAGCCGCCGGTCTCCCAGGTGGACACGACGTGGTGGAAGTTCTCCGTGTTGACGGAAAGGCTCGCAACAGAGGTGATGGTGAGGCATGCAATTAGCACGACGCTCAGCACGGTGCCGATACGCATCAGGAACTTGGTGCCGAACATGGTGAGGAGCACGATGAGGACCACGAACAGAGCCACGGCCACGATGTAAGGCACGGACAGGAAGCCCATGATCAGGTTGCCGGCGCTCGAGCAGACGATGGCCAGCGCCATGATAACGTCCACTACGAACATGATCTCAAAGACCGTACTCCATATCTTCTGCTGAGGGCGGTAGAGCACGTCGCCGAAGCTGCGGTAGTTGTAGACCTTGTTGGACCGGCAGACCTCCCACTGGATCACTACGACCACCACCATGATGGCCAGAGCAATCAGGGGCATGAACAGCGCCCACGCGCCGTACTTGACGTAGTAGTTGGCCGCCAGCGTACCGGTGGCGAAGCCGCCGCCGCAATGACTGCCGAACCAGACGGAAGCAATACCGAATCCCGCCGCTTTGGAAGAGGTTTTCTTGTTCATAGAGCTCTCTCCTTTAGTTTTTTCTCTTTTCTCTTTTTTGCGTATATGGGGGCTGCCGTGCCGGACCGTTCCTTTTCCCGGTTCGGCGCGGTGCGGGGAAACGGTTTAGTCCGCGACTTCCTTATAAACGGTGATCGCCACGTCCGGGCAAACCGTATAGCAGAGACCGCAGGCGATGCAGGGGGAGCCTTCCTTGAACTCTACATAGTCGTATCCGTGCTGGTTGGTGAGCCCGGAGAGACCGAGACAGTCCTTGGGGCAGACCTCTATGCAGCGGAGGCAGCCCTTGCAGTAGTTCTTGTCAACAACAGCATGTGTCATGTGGTACACATCTCCTTGTTTTTTGATTTCGCGGCCGGTCAGGCCAGCTGATAGCCTCTGTCCAGCGCCTGCAGATTCATCTCCACCATCGCTGGTTTCTTGGCGAATTTCCTAGTGATGCTCTTCTTCAGATCGTCCAGACTCAGCGCCGCGCTGCCCTTGGCGTAAGCGCCCAGCATCACCATATTGGCACACTTGACCGAGCCGAGCTCAATGGCGATGTTGGTCGCGTCCACGCGGACGAGCTTCACATTCTCCAGCACCTTCTCCATCTCAGACGTCAACTCCACGAGCGAGGTGTTGATCACCACCACCTTGGCGGTGTCGAGGGTCTTCAAAAAGCGCTCCATCGAAGCCTGATTCATGATGATGGCGTCGGTGGGACGCACAAAGTACGGGCTGAGCACCGGCTCGTTGGAAACCGCCACTAGGCAGTTGCAGGTGCCGCCGCGCATCTCCGGGCCGTAGGAAGGCAGCCAGGAAGCCTGCATGTCGTTTTCAATGCAGGCGTCGGCAAAGATCTTTCCGATGGAAAGGATGCCCTGGCCGCCGAAGCCGGCGAACAGTATTTTTTCGAGAACTTTCATTCTGCGCCTCCTTAATACTCTTTTACTTCTTCTCCCCGCAGCGCCCGCAGACCGCCGTCCGCCAGACCCTCCATTTCAAATTCGCCGGGGAATACGAAACTTTCCGCGATGAATGCGGTCTCCCGCTGAAGGATGCCCACGATATAACCGCTGCGGGCGATGGCGCCGGTGATGCCGATGCCGTCCACCTGCCATTTGAGACCCGCGGCATACGCCGCGATCTCCCGGGCAATCATGTGCGCCATGCCGTCGAGCAGATCCTTGGCCAGCGCATCGCCGGACTCCATCCGCTCGGTGATTTTCAGCACATCGTTGGTGCCGAGATAGGAGACCAGACCGCTCTGCTTGGAGAAAAGCTTTTTCCATGCGGCGGGGTTTTTGCTCTCGGGGCTTTTACTCATCCGCCTAGCAAGCTCCAGCACCGGCATCCGCCCGGCCCGTTCCGGAGAGAAGGGGCCATCGCCGCCGGAGCCGAAAGTGTTGTCCACACAGCGTCCCTTTCGGTGGGCCGTGACGGAAATGCCGCTGCCCAGATGGACGGTAATGAGATTCAGCTCCTCCAGAGGACGTTCCAGCTTCTGGGCAATGTAGCGCGCCACGATCTTCTCGTTGAGCGCGTGGAACGCACTGATCCGCCGGATCGGCTCAAAGCCGGAATACCGGGAGCACTCGTCGAACTCGTCCACCAGCGGAGGATCGACCACAAAGCTGGGAATGCTCGCTCCGTCGGCGAAGCGCTTTGCCAGCTGGCATCCCAAGTTGGAGGGATGCTCCGAGTACTTTCCGCTGCGGCAGTCGGCAAGCATCGCCTCGTTGATGGAGAAGATGCCGCCGCCCATCGGGCGCAGTGCGCCGCCGCGGCCGACCACGGCATCCATGTCGGATACCGAAATGCCGTTTTCCCGCAGGGTGTCGGCGATCATATCGTAGCGGTACTCCAGCTGCCCCTGCACATCCCCCATCTTTTCGAGATCCTCGTTGGCGTGGGTGATGTTGGTGATGAAAACTTTTTTGTCCTCATCGAAAACGGCAATCCGGGTGGAAGTGGACCCGGGATTGATGCAAAGGATCTTCATTCCGCGTCCTCCCTTCCGTAGGTCTTCACCGGGGATGCAAAGCTCCCCAAACGCATGGCCTGCCGGCCCAGCCAGCGGTCCATATGAATGTCGTTCACGGCGATGATGGGCGCGATACGCTCCGCCTTCCGCCGGATGCCGTCCATCAGATACCGGCAGCGGACCGCCTTTCCGGCGATGATAATGCCGTCGACCTCGCCATGCAGCGCTAGGGCCGAGCTGCCGATCCACTTGGCGATCTGGTAGACCATGGCATCCGCAACGGCGGCGCTCTCCGGCTCTCCGGCGCAGCGTTCGTCGACCGCTTCCGGCTCCGCGGTCCCCAGATACTGCAGCAGACCGCTGCGGCAGAGAAGCTGCTCCTGCAGCTCTTCATAGCTCATGGGGCCGGCGGCGAAATACTTCGCCAGCTGCGCGCACGGTACGTCACCGGAGGAAGTGAAGCCCATGGGACCCTCGGCTCCGATGCAGTCGTTGATGTCGAGACACCGGCCGCGCTGATAGGCTCCCACGCTGGTGAGATCGTCGATCCACGCGACGATGTAATTCCCGTCCTCCGGGCGGATATCGCCGAGCGCCGCTTCCATGGCGGCGAAGTGCTCGCTGCGGAAGCCGCGGCTGTACTTGTGGACCTCCGCATGGCTGCGGATCCGATTCAGGGGCAGCAGCTCATCGACGGACATGGCTTCCGTAAAATAAGCGGGGATGCCCATGCGCTCCGCCGTCTCGGCGCAGCGCTCCATCACCCGGTTGGCAGGAGCGGGGCCGAAGCGGTTTTCCCGCGCGTCCGCCAGAGCGGCGGCGTCCAGAGTGTAGACCCCGGCTGAGAGCGGACGGAGAACGCCGCCCGGACAGAGAGCGAATTTTGCTCCCGCCGCCATTGCCGCGATCTCGGCACTGTGATCCTCTTCCAGCGGAAAGAGGGCTTCCCCGCGGACGGCGGCGCCGTCCTGCACGGCCGCGGCCAGCTTTCCGTTTTGAAGAGAAAGAATCAGGCTTTTTCCCATGCGGCGCTCCTTACCCGTTCTGATATTGGCTGACCAAGCTGGAGAGCACGATGGAGTAATACTTGGTATCGTGATCGTCTCCGCGGGAGGTCTGGATCAGGGGGACTTTGGCGCCCATGGCGACACCGGCAACTCTCACGTCACCGCTGAGATACATGAGGCCCTTGACCAGAATGTTGCCGGCCTCCAGATCGGGTACCAGCAGAATGTCCGCGTCGCCCTGAATGTTTCCCGGATATTTTTTGATCCGCGCGGCGTGCTCGTTGACGGCGATATCCATGGAGATGGGGCCGTCCACCGTACCGCCCATGCAGTCGATCTCACCGCTGCGAGCCATTTCGGCCAGCTTTCCGGCGTCCACGGTGCAGGGCATGCTGTCCTTGATATGCTCGTTGGCGCAAAGCACCGCGGCCTTGGGATGCTCGATTCCCATGGCGCGCGCCACGGAGAAGCAGCTCTTCAGGATGCTGGCCTTCTCTTCGAGCGTGGGGGCGATGTTCACACCCACGTCGCCGAGGATCAGAATCTTATCCACAGCGCGGCATTCGAGCACGACGAGTGCGCACATGCGGTCGGTGCCGCGGATGCCGGTTGCGCTGCTGAGCACCGCGCGCAGAAAGTCGCTCGTTTCCACAAGCCCCTTCATCAGCAGGTGCGCCTTGCCCTCGCGGATCAGCGCTACGGCGGCGGCCGCCGCTTCCTTGGGGTCATTCACATCCGTGACCTGATAGTTTCCGAGGTCGATGCCGTTTTTCTCGCAGATGGGCTTCATAAGATCCAGATCGCCCACAAGATGTGCGTCCAGAATGCCCTTCTGCCGGGCGTATTCAACGGCGAGGAGCGCTTCCTCGCTGTTGGCGGCTGCCAGAGCCACGGTCTGCTTGGGACGACTCAGCGCCAGCTGCTCCAATTCGTCCAGATTTTTGATTTTTTCGCTCATGGTTTCCTCCCGTCAGGCCAGCGTCACGTTTTTCAAAACGTCGGGGTTGGCAATGCCGGCGTAGTCGAGCGTGGGCTTCTTGCCGCTGAGCACGTCCACCACGTTCTGGGCAACAGCTGTGCGCAGTCGGATCAGTGCCTCCGCGGTGGCGGCGCCGATGTGTCCGGAGGTGATGACGTTGTCCATCCGGAAGATCTCTTCGTCGCCCCTGGGCGGCTCAAACTCCAGAACGTCCAGACCGGCGGCGGCAAGCTTGCCGCTCTTGAGCGCTTCCGTCAGCGCCAGCTGGTCGACGAGAGCGCCGCGGCCGGTGTTGATGAGGATCGCGCCGTCTTTCATTTCGGCGAGTTCCTTCTCGGCAATCATGTGGAAAGTGGACTCCATCAGCGGGACCTGCAGGAACACGGTGTCGGACATTTTCAGCAATTCGTCCTTTTCCACCGGCTCGATGCCGTTGGCCGCGCAGAACTCACGGTTGATGTACGGGTCATACGCCACGATCTTTGCGCCGAAAGGCTTGAGATAACTCACAAGCTGTTTCTGGATGGAGCCGAGACCGATCAGGCCGAGGGTCTTGGCGCTGACGCTGCGGGCGCCGGCCACAGACTTGGCCGCATTGACCCAATGACCGCCCTTGACGGTCTTGTCTGCGATGAAAAGACGGCGCTCGCAGGCGAGCATCAGCGTGAGAGCCAGCGTGGCGACCTCTTCCCGGCAATAGATGGGAACGTAGGTGACGACGATGCCCTTTTCCGTGGCGGCCTTGACGTCCACGTTGTCGAAGCCCTGACCGAACCGAGAGATGACCTTGCAGTTCTTCAGCCCCTCGATGGTGGCACGGTTGAACTTGCCGCTTACGGTGATGATGGCGTCGGCATCCGCCGCCACCGACAGGATCTCGTCCGTGGTGAATGCGCTGTGCTGCGTGATCTCACAGCCGAAGCCGTGGATGATGTCCTTCTCCACGTCCGTGATGGGCATAACGTCATCGACAAAAACGATCTTGAATTTGCTCATGCCTGCACCTCCGCGTCAATATCCTTAAATACCTTCAGTCCGTAGAACGGCTCTACCTCGCGCTCGATGCGGCGGTAGGCGTCGCAGGGGGCGAGACCCCACTGCACGGGGCAGGGGCTGATGACCTCGATGATGGAAAAGCCCTTGCGGTCGATCTGATTTTGAATGCCCTTCTTGATGGCTTTCTTGGTCGCCCGGATGTGGGCCGGGGTGTCGATGGTCACGCGCTCGGCATAGCAGACGCCGTCGAGCTGGGCGAGCATCTCGCACATGCGGATGGGCTTGCCGTGGTAGTTGGGGTCGCGGCCGCCGGGGCAGGTGACGGAGTTCTGGCCGATAAGGGTGGTGGGGGCCATCTGGCCGCCGGTCATGCCGTAAATGCCGTTGTTGACGAAGATGACCGTCAGATTCTCGCCGCGGGTCGCGGCGTGGATGATCTCCGCCGTGCCGATGGCGGCAAGGTCGCCGTCGCCCTGATAGCCGATAACAATCTTGTCCGGGCGGACGCGCTTGATGCCCGTGGCCACCGCGGGGGAACGGCCGTGCAGGGGAAAGGCGTAGTCGATGTTGAAAAAATCGTACATCATGCCGCCGCAGCCCACATAGCAGACGCCGATGGTATCGCCGGCGATCCCCATCTCCTCAATGGACTCCGCCAAAAGGCGGTTGGCGACGCCGTGGCCGCAGCCGGGGCAGTAGGTAAAATTCTTCTCGTTAAGCGTCGTAGGCCGTCCAAATACCTTCTTTTCCATTGAGCTCACTCCAATCCTTCTTGTTTTCCAGAATGTGTTTGACCTTGGGCTTGACAGAATCGGTGTTGACCATGCTGCCGCCCATACGTCCGTGGAAGTACACCGGCTTGGTCCCCTCTAGGAAGAGGCGGATATCGCTGCACATCATGCCGGCATTGCCCTCAAGAACCACCACGGCTTTGGCGTTCTTCACGGCGGCACGCAGCCCCTCCACATCGAACGGCCAGAGGGTGATGGGACGGAACAGACCAGCCTTGACGCCGTCCTGTCGAAGCTCCTCCACCATTTCACGCGCGATGCGGGAAACAAAGCCGAACGCCACGACCACGACGTCCGCATCCTCGATATAGGCGGACTCGGAGCGGCGCTCCGCGGACTCGCAGGCGTGATACTTTTCCTGCAGATGCAGATTGTGGTTTTCGAGATCCTCGGCGGAATTTTTGGGCTCGGCCTTGCGGGGCGCGCGGCCACGGTTGCCGGTAAGCGCATAGTCACGCTCCGGAATATCCGCCGGGTCGATGGGCTCCGGAAACTCCACAAGCTCCACCATCTGGCCGATGGTGCCGTCCGCTAGGATCATGGCGGGGTTACGGTACTTATCGGAAAGCTCAAAAGCGAGGCGGGTCAGATCCGCAGCCTCCTGTACGGAGTTGGGAGCCAGAACGATGGTGTGATAGTCACCGGTGCCGCCGCCCTTGACGGCCTGGTTGTAGTCGTTCTGGGTAGCAAGGATGTTGCCGAGACCGGGGCCGCCGCGCATCATGTCCACGATGACGGCAGGGATCTCCAAGTAGGCCAGGTGGGAGATGCCCTCCTGCTTCAGGCTCATCGCCGTGGAGGCGGAGGAGGTCATCGCGCGGAAGCCCGCGCAGGAGCTGCCGAACACCGCATTGATGGCGGTGATCTCGCTCTCCGTCTGGATGAACACACGCCCCTTTTCGCGCATGTTCTTGGCCATGTAGGCCGTCAGCTCGTTTTGCGGAGTGATCGGATAGCCGTAATACGCCATTACGCCGGAGCGGATGGCCGCTTCACCGATCGCCTCATTCCCTTTCATAAAAACCATGGTAGACAAACAAGCTTCCTCCTTTCAATTCTTTCTCTTTTTTCCACATATCTGAAGCCGCGGTGCGGCCGATAGTGCGCCAGCAAAGTGTATACTGTATACAATTATGCCGATAAAAAACCCGCCTCTGTCTGGCAACGCGAAAGGAGCGGTTGGGGTAGATTCGGCGGAAAGGCGGTCGAGACCGCAAAATAGAATACAGTATACAATTTAGCTCCGCAAAAAAGCGGACAACCGGTCCGCTTTTTCTGTTGGAGTTTGGAGTTCAGAGGACTCTCTCATCCTCCATGGGTTCCAGCATGGTATCCATGATATATTCGATGTGGCGGCGGGCATAGGCCTCCGCACGGATATCGTCGTGAGCCTGGATGGCTTCCATAATGTTGCGGTGCTGCTGCAGACAGATCTCGTACATCTGCACGTCGCTGCTTCGGGATACATAGAGACGAGCCAGCCGGTCGCCCAGCGCGGAACTGACGCGCAGCATCCGGTTGTTGCCGGCGATCTCAAAAATCGTCCGGTGAAAGGCGATATCCGCCTGCATAAAGCGGAAATCCACCTCCTCGGCAGGGCCTTCCACACAGGCCCATGCGGCATCCAGCGTCTCCTGCAGACGGCAGCAATCCTCCGGCGTCCCCCTCTGGGCCGCCAAACGGCTGGCTTCGCCCTCCAGCAGACGGCGGATCTGCAAAACCTCCATGGCATCCTGCCGGGAAAAGGAAGTGATCTCGAAACGGGAGTTGGGACTCAGACGCACAAATCCTTCCGCGTCCAGCGCGCGAAGCGCCTCCCGCACCGGGGTGCGGCTGACGCCCAGTCTCTCCGCGAGGCCGGTCTCCGAGAGCTTTTCCCCGGCTTTTAGATCGCCGTGGAGGATCGCCCCCAGAATGGCGTCATAGACGCATGTGCTTTTCAGTTTAAATTTTTCTTTTATATTCTGCATACGATTCTCTCTTTGTCGACAGTATACAACCGCCTTCAACGTTTGTCAATCGAATTTGTTTTATGCAACGAAAAGTTGCTGTAGGACTACAATACATCTTGGAGAAGAGCAAAAAAAGATATGAGAGATAGGGTCTCATGAGTTAAAGTTAAGTTGTCACACCAACTTTTTACCCATGAGACCGCTCCGTTGGCTTTCTCCTATCGAGTTCGCTGTCCAATATGTTTGACAAACCTACATATTCACGCTTTTGTATCCGGCGCGGCAAGAGTTCCCTCGCGGCGATACTTGAGCGGGATACCGCAGTGTTTTCTTATTCCGTATAGGAAAATAACTCTTCCTCCGTGGTGTGAAAAACTTTGGCAATGTCCATGGCCAGCTTCAGCGAGGGGTTATACCGTCCCCGCTCGAGATTGACGATCGTTTCACGCCGGACGCCGACCAAATCGGCGAGGTCCGACTGCTTGAGTCCCTGTGCTTCCCGGTATTCCCGGATCTTGGTTGTAAGCGCCATGCTCAAACTACCTTTTTGTCCATAACACAGAACAAGACCGTGCGGACGGCCGCGAGCAGAACAGCATAAACGATCTTGTCCGCGACCAGTTCCCGCAGCGATACTTTTTTCGTTTTCATACAATGCCCCCGTCAACCGTGATGTGCGAAAATTATCACATTTATCACAGGAGCAACCTTTCCGGCACAAAGCGCGATCCTTCCTCGCCCGTTGTCCTGTCCGGTACAAAGCCGCACTTTTCCGGTACGCACTGCGAGACTTTGTTCTCCGGCTCGGTCTCGGCATCTACGAACACAATATCCTTCTGCTGAAATGCCCATTGTGTCATGGCCTGCACCGCTTCGGTGGTATAACCCTAAAACGGGGCACGACATTTCGTCATACCCCGTTTTGTCTGGTTTTTTCCGGTTTTTCCGGTTTTAAAAGATCTTTGAGAGCAGCACCGCCGCCGCGACGACCGCGGCGAGGGCCACGGCGTAGAGCGTGCCGGTCACGAGCGGCTTTTTCGGGTGCGAGATGCGCCCGTACTCGTCGTTCTCCGGCGGCACGGGGCTGGGCAGCGGCAGCTCGCTCTCGAGCTGCGCCACGGCTTCCTCCTCGGAAAGCCCCTGCTCCTTCAATGCCGTGAGCTTTTTCTGATATTCTACGATCTTATCCAGCTTTTCCTCCGCGGGAAGCTGGTTGAAGCGCTTTTCCAGTTGAGCAAAAAATTCCGCTCCGGTCGCCATAGGTCGTTCCTCCTTTAATTCTCCGGTCACAGAAGCTCCCGGTAGTACAATCCGCCGGTGCGCTCCCGCTCCGATTTTCTTCCCGCGCGGTAATCCGCCGCGACGGCGGCGCACTCCGCCGCCGATTCACGCGTGAACCACAAAATGCAGTGATCCAGGCCGCGCAGGTCCTTATCCGCAATGTGCAGCGGCACGCTGTTCAAAAGCGTCGAATACTTTTTCTCCCCGCACTCGACCGGGAATTTGACGCCGCGCCGGTCGGTGAGCTCGCCTCTCGCGCGGCACGCCGCGCAGCCGATCTGCGCGCGGAGCGGGCAGTTCCGGAAATGCATGAGCGGCAGACGCCCGTAGACGATTGCGCCGAGAGGGATACTCCCCCCGAGCGATTTGATGCCGCGCATCGAAAGCTCAAACGAAGCCGTGACGCTCGCAAGCCCCTCTTCCTCATAGTGGCGCAGCGCCTCGGTGTTGAGGATGTTGAACCCCGCGCCGCCGTGCAGCGTGAGTCCCCGGCGGCGTGTGAGCGGAATGGCGTAGATGTTGTCGCCGTACACCTCGCGCAGCCCGGCCTCTTTCAGCGCCGCGAGACGCACTTCCAACGCTTCCTCGTCCGCGGGCCAGAGGATCGCCGGAAGGACGCCGACGAGCCGTTCGCCGAACGTTTCAATGATCTCCGGCGTAATGCGTTCCACGGGCAGGAGGATCTTATCAAAGCTCTCCCCTGCGGGGATCTGCGAAAGCTCCGCAAAGCGCGCCCACAGCGCGCCGGTGCGGCTGCGGTCCCGCTTTTCCGGTGCCGCCGGCGCGGGAGAGTCGGATCGGGGCCACGGCCTTGCCGCGCCGCGCGCGTCCAGCAGCTCGGAGAGCGCCCCGCGCCGCAGCGCGTTGAGCGCGCTCGCCGGGAGCATGTATCCGGGCGCGATATCGGCGGTGAAGTCCGTCACGGCAAACGGCGTGCCGCCGGTCTTGACAAGATTCTTTTCGGCGCTCGCGGCATCGAGCGCTCGGTTGATCGCCTTTTCGGGGGCAGCGCCCGTGACAGTGCGGGCATTCTCCCCGTCCGACACGGTGAGCGCGCTCTCTGTTTCCGTCAGCAAAAACGCCATCGAAACGCCGACGCGCGGCGTCTCCTTTTCATAGAGCGCGGCAAGCGACTTGAGCACCTTGTCGGCGCTCTGCACATCGTCCTTGGTGCGGTAGCCGAACATGGTCTTATCGCGTTTGCCTGTGAGATACCCGTCCGTAAAGCCGCTGCGGGAGAACACGGCGCGGAGCGTATCCTCGTCGTAAGCCTCTCCCGTGAGCGCCTCGCGGCAGGCGGTCACGACCGCGGCAACGTATTCCGGGCGCTTCATGCGCCCTTCGATCTTGAACGTTGTGATCCCGGCGTCCGCCATCTCCTGCGCATGGCGCAGCAGGGACATGTCCTTGAGCGAGAGAACATGGTCGCCCCTGCCGCAGCGCCAGTCGAGCCGGCACGGCTGCGCGCACAGGCCGCGGTTGCCGCTGCGTCCGCCGAGCATGGCGGAAAGATAGCACGCGCCCGAAACGCTCATGCAGTGCGCGCCGTGGACAAATGCTTCCGCGCCCGCCGTTGTAAGGCGGGAGGCGATCTTTTCCATTTCGGAGAGCGTCAGCTCGCGCGCGAGGACGATCGTCTCGCAGCCGAGATCCTGTAAATACAGCGCGCCGTCCAGATCGTGCACGGCGGTCTGCGTGGAGGCGTGGCGCGGCAGCGCCGGATACCGGTCGCGGAAAAGACGCATAACGGCGGGATCCTGCAATATCACGGCGTCCGCGCCGGTCTCGGCGATGGCGTCCGCTTCCTCGATAAGCGCGTCCATCTCGCCGTCGGTCACGAGAGTGTTGACCGTGACGAATACCTTTGTACCGCGCTCGTGGCAGAATTTCACCGTTTCCGGCAGGGCGAGATCGTCAAAGTTTTCGGCGTTGCGCCGGGCGTTGAAGTTTTTCGCGCCGAGATACACGGCGTCCGCGCCGCAGCGCACCGCCGCCGTGACCGCGGCAAAGCCGCCCGCCGGGGCGAGGATGATCGGTTTTGTCATAAAAGATCTTTTTCCTCCGCTCGTTTTTCCCGCAGGAACATGAGAAGAAAGCTCACCGTGAGCAGCGCGCACGATATCCAGATCGTCCGCTCGCCGGCGCGCGCCGTGATCCACGCGCCTGCGCCCGCACCGAGAGCAAAAATGCCGATCACGCCGAAATACGTCAGCGCGCGGCGGAGCACGGCGGGGTTTTTATCGTGGAAATACTCGCACAGCGCTTCCGTGCCGCTGCGGAGATTGCCGATGCACATCGTGCTCGCGTAGGCGTGGCCGCGCACCTTGCGGAACGTCTGCACCTGCATGGCACAGACGAACGACACAAGCATGTTGGCCGCCATGTTCCGCTCCTGCGGCAGAAAGCCGACGGCAAAGAGCAGCACGATCTCCGAGAGGATGATGAGCTGCCGCCAGTGGATCTTTTCCATGCGCTTAAAGCGCCGGTGGATGCACTCAGCGACGAATACCCCGAGCGCGAACGAGAGCACCGGCACGAGATAGCGCACGGCGCGCGCCGTGTCGCCCTCAAAAAGATAGGCGCTCAAAAGGACGATGTTGCCGGTCTGGGCGTTGGCAAACACCTTGCCGCGGCAGAGATAGGTATAGGCGTCCTGCAAACCGCCGGAGAGAATGATGAACGAAGCCGTCAGCAGCGAGTCAGACATCTGACCGCGTGCGGCACGATGGGAGGATGACATGTGTTTCGCCCCGAATTTCATGTAGAATACATTATATTATGTCACACTCCGCCCTTTTTCGCAAGAGCGCCGCAGCGAAAATGAACAGCGCCCCGTTTGTCAGACTGTATGGCCGCGCATTTCAAGATGCCTGCGCAGCCCCTGTAAAAATTTTGCCTGAAAAATATCCCCCCGGGAGGCTTCCTCGAGATAAACTCCTATATTAAAATATGATTATATATCCGCCTGATTCCAACGCAACAGCACAGCGTTTCATAAAAAACCGCACATAGTTCTTTCTTGCAGGGCTATAGAGAAACGTCGATTCGGAGGGAAACTTGGAAAAACCGATCTTGCAGTATAATAATGGCGTGGTCGCCGCAAAGCTGGACCGCACGGAAAAAGAGCTGGTCTGCGGGGTTTCTTTCCATATTTTTCCCGGGGAGAACTTGGCTCTCATTGGCGAGACCGGATCCGGCAAGACGTTGATCGCGCAGTCGATCATGGGTGTGCTGCCTGGAAATGTGAGCCTGGTCTCCGGTGAGATATCCTTTTGCGGAAACACTTTGCCGAAGGGGAAAAAACTCCGATCCATGCTGGGCAGGGAGATCGTGTACATCCCGCAGAACGGGCATGAATTTCTTGACCCATCCAGAAGCATTCGCCGGCAGCTCTTTGACAGCATCGGGAAGCTGGGCGTTGCGCCTTCTCAGCGATATGCCTTTGCCTGCGAAAAGCTGACACAGGTGGGATTTGCACAGCCTGAAGCCATTCTGAAACAGTATCCCTTCCAGCTGTCCGGCGGTATGGCCCAGCGGGTGACCATCGCTCTCGCTCTTTGCTCCGAGGCAAAGCTGCTGATCGCCGATGAGCCCACCAACGGGCTGGATCAGGACAGCAAGCGGCAGACACTGTCCCTTTTGAACGAGCTTTTCCCGGATGCGGCAAAGCTGATCATCACCCATGATATTTCCGTTGCAGCGGAGTGTGACCGTCTCCTTGTCCTGTGCGGCGGGAGAATGCTGGAGACAGGTATTTCATCGGAGGTTCTTGCCGCCCCGCATCATCCCTATACCAAAGCGCTGCTGGGCGCGTTGGTAGAAAATGGCATGCGGGAAACGCCGGCCTTGCGAACAGAAACCGGCTGCTGCCCGTTCTACCGCCGCTGTCCTTCGGCAAGGACTCCGTGCCGTACCGAAATGCCGCAGAGAAAAGCCAACGGACGAGAATGGTGGTGCTGCGCGGAATGATCTCCATTCAAAATATTGAAAAAAGCTTTAGCGGAAATTCTGTGCTTCAAGACGTTTCTTTTGATATTCCCGACGGCAAGATCTGCGGCGTTTTCGGGAAAAGCGGGATCGGCAAATCCACGCTTGCAAAAGTGCTTTGCGGTGTCTGTCCGCCGGATGCGGGCGCGGTCACGCTGGATGGGCAGACGCTTGTTTCGGCAGACCATCCGTATGACCGCAGGCTGGGTATCCGCATTCAAATGGTTTACCAGCAGCCTTACGCCACATTAGACCCCTCTCAGAAAATCGGGGCCGGTTTTACAGAGCTGATACGCTATCACCGTTTCCGTCCGAAAGGCGAAGAGCTGTCACTGACAAAAGAAATGCTGGACAAGGTTGGCCTTGCGCCGCAGATCCTTGCCCACCTGCCCCACCAGATCTCCGGCGGCGAGGCGCAGAGAGTCGCCATCGCACGGTGTCTGCTATTCCGGCCGAAACTGCTGATTTTGGATGAAGCCACCTCCATGCTGGACGTATCCACACAGGCCAATGTGCTGGGAATGATACGGCGGCAGATGCGGGAGAGCGGAGGCGGCATCCTGCTTATCAGCCATGATGAAGCGCTGGTAAAATCACTTTGCGATCAAATCTATGTATTTGATAACACAAAACAAAAGGAGAGAAGACAATGATGAAAAAAGTCACCGCCCTGCTGTTGGTTATGCTGATGGTGTTTGCCATGGCAGCCTGCGGCGCGGCTCCGGCAGGACCTGCGCAAGAACCATCTGCACAGCCGGCCGCCGATGCTCCGGCTGCGGAAGCCGCCGAACCGACCCCCGCCTCTCCCATCGATACGCTGACCGTCGGCACGACGGCCTCCATCGAAACCGCCGTATTCGGCGAGTACAACTTCGATATGCTGGCCAGCGGCGTATCCGAATTGCCTCTGGTCTACCAGGATACCAAGGGCGAATACCATCCGCTGTTGGCAGCCTACAGCACGGAAGACGCCGCCACCTGGACCTACACCATTCAGGACGGAATGACCTGGTCCGATGGAGAGCCTGTGACGGCAGAGGATATCCTTTTCACCCTCCAATACGATCAGGCCAACGGCAGCCCGAATTTTGAGGCCCAGACCGCGGAAGACGGAAAGGTTACGGAAGCCAAGTACACCGGCTGCACCATCTCCGACGATATGATGAGCATTTCTCTGACGCTGGCGTCTCCCAATGTCCGGGAACTGAGCAACATGACGTCCTTCCGCGTGATGCCCAAGCATGTTTATGAGGGCAAGGACACCGTCACCGATGAGGAAGCTCGGATCACCTGCGGCCCTTATGTGCTGGAGTCCTTCAACAAGGACGCGGGCACCATCACCTTCGTTGTGAATGAAAAGTATCCCCGGCAGCCCAAGGTGGAAAAGATCGTCTATCAGCTTTTCGGCAATGAGGATACCATGTATCTGGCGCTCCAGCAGGGTGATATTGATATGGTCTGGGCCTACTCCACCGGAGTGGCCGGCACCTATCAGGATGTGCTGGCCGGTGATGCCAACGTGTCTTTGATCAATGTGGCGGCGGCCAACGCGCCCGCTGTGCTGGCATTCAATAACGCGAAGGGTCTGTTCACCAACGAGGATCTGCGTCAGGCGGTCTCCTACGCGCTGGACTACGATGCTTTCAGGACATATTTCGGCAGCGCCTATGCCGAGATCCCCAACCGGGGCTTTGTACCCGCCACCACAGTCGGTTACAAGGATACCGAAAAACTGACGACCGACGCGTCCAAGGCAGATGAATACATGAAGGCGGCCGGTTATACCGAAAAGAACGCCGATGGCTTCTATGTGAACGCAGACGGTCAGGCCGCTGCCTTCACACTGACGGTCAACGCCGCCAAGGAGACCCATGTGGGCTACGCGGAAATGATCAAGACACAGCTGGAGGCATTTGGTGTTCAGGTAAATCTGGATACGGTGGACAAGGATGCCTACAACGCCAAGGCCAGCAACAAGTTCTCCGAGAATAACATCACCATGGAAGCGGCTATCTATGGCTACACCGCTGCCGGTATGGGCATGGGCAACGGTCTCGGTTCCATTTATGTGGACGGCAATCACGCCGTGCAGGGCGGCTGTCAGGTGTTTGACGAGGAGTTTTCCGCGATCCTCCGTGAGATGAAGGCTGCCAAGACGATCGAAGACTACTACACGGGCGCGGCAAAGCTGCAGGACTACTACGCGGCGCATATACCGCTGATCGCTCTGTACTGGGACAACATGATGCTGGCCTATTCCTCTTCGCTGGACAACGTGACGGTTGACGCTGTGTTCGGACTGAACAACGTCAACAACTGGTTCAGCGTCACCAAGAAATAATCGTTTTAACGCAGGAGGCACACCGGTGAAAAAGTATCAAAAGAATCTGATCCTTGCACTGGTGTGCTTTCTGATCGTTATGGTGCTGAACTTTTTTCTGCCCCGGCTTCTGCCGGGGAATCCCATTGCCTATCTCACCGGCTTTTCCGAGGAGGATATGACCCCTGCCCAGGTGGCTTACTACCGGCAGGCCCTCCATCTGGACGAGCCGCTATTCGTGCAGTTTGGGTACTATCTGCGCTCGCTCTTTGACGGTACGCTTGGCTATTCCTACAAGAAGGAAGCCCCGGTTTCCGCCCTCATTGGGCAGCGGCTGGGATACACCCTGCAGATCACGCTGCCCGCCGTGCTGCTCAGCACGGCGCTGGGACTTTTGTGGGGACTGCACTGCGGCTACAAAAAGGGCGGTGTCTTAGACAAGCTGTCAACGACATTTCAAATCGTGGTCAATACAATGCCTTCGTTCGTGATCGCGCTGGTGCTGATGATCCTGTTCTGCTTCCGGCAGCGGTGGTTTCCCTATACCGGCCTGAACAGCGCCGGTGTTTCCCCCGGAACGGCTGCATATCTGTGGGATCGGATACGCCACCTGATCCTTCCCGTGCTTACCCTGACCATCGCTGCTGCTCCATCCCGCTATCTGCTGATGCGCAATACCGTCCGTCAGGTGACGGAAGAAAAGTATGTGCTTTACGCAAAGGAGCGGGGATTGTCCGATCATAAGATCAAATTTGGGTATATCCTGAAAAACATCGCTCAGCCCTTCATCACCATGGTGGGCATGAGTGTCAGCACCTGTATCGGCGGGTCGTTGGTGGTGGAAAACATCTTCTCCATCGGCGGCATGGGGAGGCTGCTCTCTGACGCCGTATATACGCTGGATTATCCGCTGATGCAGGGCATCCTGTTCGTTACAACGGCCATCATGACCGTCTCCATTGTTGTGACAGATGTGATCTGTATTTTGATCGATCCCAGAGTTCGGTTGGGAGGTGGTCAGGTATGAAAAAGCGCTGCGTCCCGCTGGCACTTGGCGGAATGCTGCTGTTCTTTTTCCTCGTGGCTGCCGTATTCCCGGCTGCGTTTACGAGTTACGGGCAGAAAGAGATGTTTGCCCCATGGCTTACGCCATCCCCGGCGCATCTCTTTGGCACCAATGCGTTGGGATATGATATTTTCACGGAGTTGGTATACGGCACCCGGCAAACGCTGCTGATCGGCGTATCCAGCAGCGTCCTGACACTGGTTCTGGGAAGTGTGATCGGTACACTGGCGGCCGGAAAGAGCGTGGTCGGCGGGGTATTGAATGGTGTCATCAACATTTTTGTGCTTCTGCCAAAGCTGGTGACGATGATCGTACTTGCCACCTTCCTGGGCAGCTCCAGTCGGAATCTGATCCTGCTGATCGCCGCATTCAGTTGGGTGGGCACTGCCCGGAACGTGAGAGCCAAGGTGATCCATCTTAATGCCCAGCCTTTTATTGAAAATTGCGTGATCCAGGGATACAGTCAGGGGCATATTGTTCTGCACCACATTATTCCCAACCTGTACGACGTGCTGCTCTCCCGTTTCCTTTTGGGGGTCAACAGCTGTATCATGATGGAGTCTACGCTGAGCTTTCTCGGCTTTGGCGACCTTTATTATCCCACTTGGGGCACGATGATCAACTTTGCCTACAAGCGGGGCGCTTTTCTCCGGCAGGCATATGAGTATCTGCTGTCGCCGGGTGTGTGCATCATGCTGCTGTCGCTGTCGTTTTATCTGATCAGCCTGTATTTTGAGCACAGGCAAGCCACGATTCAGGATGTATAGGAGGTCACACCATGCAAAAAGAGTTAAAGTCCCTGTGGGATACATGCGTGACATTTCACGGCCACGGCTGCGGCGGTCTTGCGGTCGGCTTCCGCGCCGTCCTGTACGCGTGGGAGCTGTTCGGGAGCGGCCGGGCGGCCGAGGACGAGGAAATCGTATGTGTTGCTGAGACGGACGCCTGCGGCGTGGACGCTATTCAGGCGCTGATGTCATGCGCCGTCGGAAAGGGCAACCTGATTTTCAATTTACAGGGGAAGAACGCCTTTTCCTTTTACCGCCGTTCGGATGGAAAGTCCTTCCGCCTTGTTCTGCGCCCCACGCCGGATAAGACCAAGGGCGAACGTCTGGCATGGCTCATGGATGGGGATTTTCACGAGATGTTCGACGTGAAGGAGGCTCCGGCGCCGGTACCGGAGGAGGCCCGGATCTTCAAGACCGTTACCTGTTCCGTATGCGGAGAACGTTTTGCTGAGAGCTTTGCCCGCTTGCAGGACGGAGAGATCGTCTGCTCCGCCTGCTATCGCCCGTATACACGGGGGCTGTGATGGAATATCCGTTTGATGAACTGCACGCCGGGATCGAAAGCCAGATCATGAATCTTCCCGCCGGGATCCCCGATTCCGAGGCGGTCACGCAGGCAAAGGCGCTGCCGGACTTCGTGGGGAAATTTATGTCGTTGGGAAAAGCCCTTTCCCGGCAGCTTCGTTATCGGGAAGCCATTGATGCCTATACGGAGGGGCTGAAATCGGAACCGGAAAGCCTGCCCTTGCTCCGACTGCGGGCGGGACGGTATCTGACGACCCTGCAAAGCGATCTTGCCATCGCTGATTTTGAGAAATGCCTGTCCTTAGGAGCGGATAAGCCGGACTGCCTCTATCGGATCGGGCTGGCACATTACTACGCCGGGCGGTATACACAGGCGATAGAGATGTTCGAGAATTGCATGCCCCTCTGCGATGAGGAAATGGGCATTGCAGTCATGTACTGGCATACGCTAAGCGCAGCACGGGCGAAAAAGCCGCCGGCACTTCTGAAGGACTATCATCCGGGCATGGCAGTGGGCCATCATACCGCTTATGAAAAGGCCATGCAGGTTTGGAGCGGCACAACGCCGCTGCCGGCCATGCTTCAAATGCTGGAAGACGAAAAAGATGATCTGGAATACAGCATTGTGCTGTATGGTCTTTTGCAGTATCCGGACTGTGACGAGCAGGAGTGCCTGTATGAAAAGCTCTTGTCCCGCGGCGGCTTTTGGCCAAGTTATGCGTATCTCGCAGCGTGGAACGATCGGTCAAGAGCCTTATAGTCTATCTTCTCCAGTCTTGCAAACAGCAACTGCGCCCGAGTCCGCTGCTATGTTGGCGATCTCTGCGTTGGCGGCCGGCTTATCGGCGTATCAAAAAGCAACCGTCAGAGACGTTGAATAATGTCCGCACCGCATGACGATTAAGCGAAAGAGCAGAAATAAAGTGCGAGGGCCATCCGCGTTTTGAAACGGCTGCACTGATTTCGGAAGAAATGGACCTCAGCCGCGGCGGAATCGCGTTCCACGACAGCGCACCGCAAGCCGCCGCCAAGTGCGCGGCAGATTTCTTTGCCGGTAAGAGTGACGCCGAGTCGCAGAAGCACAATAGGCCCGTGCATGAGCGCGGATAAGCTGAAAGGACACGTCAAAGGGAAATAAAAAAAGAGCCGATAACCCGTACTGCCTGATGGCTTGCGGATTATCGGCTCTGCGTCTTTGCGCCCGGTTCTTTTGAATTGGATTTTTTCGGCTTATTTGATCTGCCCATCGCCGCCCATAAGCGCGGTCATTTCCTCAATGCGCTCCAACGGGAACAGCGGCTCACAAAGAGGCTTCATCGCGATGCTCATGAGCTTCATGGGGTTGTCGTCCGCAGCCACGCGGTTGGAGCTGAGCGCACCGCAGCGCTTGCAGCGGTGAATGATCGCCCATTCTCCGCCCTTGCGTACCCAGACGGCGATCGGCTCCATAATGCCGCCGCAGTCACTTGCCCGGTCGCCGGGTTCTATGTCTACATGAAGGCTTGAAAGGCAGTTGGGGCAGTGGTTGCGGTGGCTGCTGCCGGCATTTTCCGGCACACACGGTCTACCGCAGACCTTGCAGGTAAATGTGTCGTGACAGGCGTGGGTCTTATAGTACCCTTTTTCAAAGGTTTTGCGTTTGTTTTCGCGGTTCATTGGAAGTCCTCCTGAAGATGTGCGGCTTGTTCTTCGGGAGGAATGGCGTGTGAATGAATTTGCCAGACCTCCCGGTCAGGCCACACGCTCCGGTAATAAAGTGGTAAGTTTCAAAAAATACTCCTTGTCTTTTTGTTAAAATCTTTCCTGCCCGGATTTCGGATGACCGCCAAAAGGTTACCCCATAGCTTGTTCTCCCCGGACAGTGTCCTTAAATGTATCCCCTTCGTTTCGGCGCTGCCGCCCGAATTATACCGCTTCAAAACCAGTATATCAATAGGGAGAGATAATTGCGTTCATCGTATTTTTTCCTCTCCATGGTCGCCCATTGTGTTCAGCTCAAGATTCATCCGGTCAAAATCAATATATTTTCCATTGAATTAAAAAACAAGGGAATGTACACAGCTTCCGAAAGCCGTACTTTTCATACAGTCTGACGGCGCGGGCATTGTCGCTGCCCCAGGTGTTCTCCATATCTTCACACCCGGCGCATGAGAAAGGCAGAAACTATAAGCCTTTCCCACGCACGAGTTATTCGCTTTAGCAAAAAAGTTATTCGCTTTAAGACGTCTCAAAGCGAATAACTCCTTACAGATAGTATTCGCTATCCTCTCCCAACGGATACATAGGTTGTTCTACGGGCGGCAAATCCGCCTCTCCATCCTCCGCAAAGAGGTAAACATAGGCATTTTTGCCGTCCCAGACCACCTTTTTGACG
>ERZ857480.4142-NODE-6352-length-24147-cov-44.9600_pt1 | contig 24147 bp, 24 predicted proteins | sample MGYA00519767_ERZ857480 | MGnify/ENA primary metagenome ERZ857480 (study PRJEB31778, sample SAMEA3449210) | human gut metagenome | biome: human gut; feature: human-associated habitat; material: faeces | place: United Kingdom | collected 2010/2012 ...
AGCGTAGAGGGCAGACCGGAATTTCAGAGAATGTTGGATAATATTGAGAATGGAACAGATGAGGTGCAGTTTGTACTGGTGTTCAAGCTTTCCAGATTTGGTCGTAATGCGGCAGATGTTTTAAATTCTTTGCAGAGGATGCAGGATTTTGGAGTGAATCTGATCTGTGTAGAAGATGGAATTGACAGCTCAAAAGATAGTGGAAAGCTGATGATTTCTGTTCTGTCTGCGGTGGCAGAGATCGAACGAGAGAATATCCTTGTTCAGACAATGGAAGGACGTAAGCAGAAAGCCAGGGAAGGAAAATGGAATGGTGGATTTGCTCCGTATGGTTATGAATTAGTAAATGGAGAATTGCAGATTGCAGAGGACGAAGCAGAGATTATTCGTCTGATCTATGACAAATTTATTCATACCAATATGGGAATCTCTGCGATTGCCGCATGGCTGAACCAGCATGGATATAAAAAGAAAAAACGACAGAATAATACACTGGACGCATTTGCCGCATCATTTATAAAAGGCGTTCTGGATAATCCGGTATACTGTGGAAAGCTGGCTTATGGACGAAGGAAAAACGAGAAAGTTTCTGGTACAAGAAATGAATATCGCATTGTAAAGCAGGAAAATTATATGCTGCACGATGGTATCCATGAAGGAATCATCTCAGAAACAGACTGGGAGCTGGCACATCAAAAACGGGAAAAAACAGGTGTGAAATATGAAAAGACACATAGTCTCGATCATGAGCATATTTTATCCGGAATATTGAGATGTCCGTTATGTGGAAGCGGTATGTATGGAAACGTGAACCGAAAGAAAAAAAAAGACGGAACCTTATATAAGGATTATTTCTATTATGCCTGCAAACATCGTCGCCTGGTAGATGGTCATAAATGTGGATATCGTAAACAATGGAGCGAGGAGAAGATTAACAATGCAGTGGAAGAAGTTATTCGGAAGCTGGTGAAGAATCCGAAATTTGAAGAAGCAATTCTGAATAAAATCGGTTCAAGAATAGATACAGAGGAAATAGAAAAAGAGATTGAAGGCATGGAGAACAATATAGAGGAAGTCAAGAACCGGCTGTTGAATATCCGGCAACAGAAAATATCAGAAGAAAACGTCTATCAATTTCTTTTGTATTTTGATAAACTATATGATAAGTTCACCGACCTGGAGAAGAAAGAATTTCTTAATAGCTTTGTAGAACAGGTGGACATTTACGAGCAGGAGCAGCCGGATGGCAGATTCCTGAAGCACATAAAGTTCCGTTTTCCAGTGTATTTTGGAGACAGGGAGACACAGGAACTTTATTGGGATAACGAAAGTACCGTTGAGACGGTTGTCAAATTATCCCTAAAAAAAGATACACCTAAGATTGAGGTTACAATGGAGCCTGATGAAGAGAGTAATTATACACCAGAGGAAAAGGCTACTTATTCAAAGATTAAGGAATATGTGAAGGAAAAGTATGGTGTGAATGTGCATACTTCTTATATTGCACAGGTAAAGCGGATGTGTGGTCTGGACATGGGCGAGAACTACAATAAATCCAAGAAAGAGATTCCAGAGGTGAAACAGTGTCCACAGGAGAAGGTGGAGTATATTAAGGATGCGTTGAGGCACTTCAAGCTGATTTGGTAACTGTATATTAGTATGCCACGGCAATATCAATAGATACTCCCGCAAAGCCTGTAAATAAGCCATTCCTTAGCTGAAAAAGTGCTCTACTACACACTTACTACACGTTTTTTAGAGAAATAGGTAGGTATGATTAGATTAAATGAATAATTGACAATATGGCATATGTGCCATATAATAACTACAAAGGAGATTGCATGGCGGACTTTAAATTGATTGCATATGAAAAAGAAAATGGAGAAGTTCCTGTAGAGGAATTTCTTGACTCTGTTAATCCTAAGATGAGAGCTAAGATATATGGTTTGATGGGAATTTTGCAGGAAAAAGGAAATATGCTTAGGGAACCATATAGCAAGCATCTGGAAGATGGTATTTTTGAATTGCGATGCAAATTCGGAAGCGATATTACTAGAGTATTATATTTTTTCTATTATGAGGGAAAAATTATAATGACGAATGGTTTTGTTAAGAAAACACAGAAAACTCCCAAAGAGGAGATACAGATTGCAAAAGATAGAAGAAAAGATTTCATAGAAAGGGTGATGAAGAATGAGAACATTTGATGATATGCTTTCTAATCAGTTGAAGGATGAAGAATTTAGAAAAGAGTATGAAGCGATTCAGCCAGAGATGGATGTTATCAGAGCTATCGTAGATGCAAGAACATCACAGAATCTTACACAGAAAGAACTTGCGGAGCGTACTGGTATTAATCAGGCTGATATTAGTAAGCTTGAAAATGGAACAAGAAATCCTTCTGTCAATTTACTGAAAAGATTAGCGGATGGTATGGGAATGGCTCTTAAGATTGAGTTTGTACCGAAACAGAAAGCGTAATTATGTGACCTCACTGGATTTTGTCTGGTGAGGTTGTTTTATCAAGTTATATTAATGTATGATGAAAAAGATTATCTTATAAAATAGAAAGAATGTAAATTGATAAGAGATAATGGCAGAATAGATATATTTGCATAGGAGAACTAATTATGATAGCTAAAGATATTATTGCAATTGCAACATCAATAATTATAAGTGTGGGTGGCTCTGGAGTAATAATATGTGCATTAGCAAATTTTATTTCAGAGAGAATTGCAAAACGTATTGATGGAAAATATCAGCAGAGATTTGAGCAAGAATTTGAAAAGTACAAAAGTATAATGGAACATCGTAGATATATATCAAAAACTCAATTTGATAATGAATACCAGATATATAAACAACTATCAAAAGCATTTTTCTCTGTAGCAGTTAAGTTATCATCATTTGCATATAAGAGAATAGGCAATCGTATTATTTCTATTGAAGAAGATGATATAATTTCTATGGAAGAAGTTAGTAGAATAATTAGTGTAAATAGTACTGCTCAAAATTTGCTTTTTGAAAATGCACCATTTATTCCTGAGGAAATATATAATGAATATCTTGCGTTAAATGAGCTGGCAAATACCTTGTTTTGGGGAATTATTGCTAGAATAAAGGAATATGAAGCAGAATGCGTGGAAATTAATAAAATTATAACAGAAGATGAAATTGGTATGTCAGAAGATTTCCAAAATAGGTTGAATGATGTTAATAAAAAAGTAAGAAAATATTTAGAAACATTAACGATTATTGCTGATTAATATTAAGGAAGGTGGAAATACACCTTCTTTTTTTATACCCATTTTTTAAGTAGGTGGTGCCAAAAAACATACAAAAATACTGGGACGTTTCGTAAAGGGATGTCTATACATTTCGGGACTGTTTATCAGTCCTTTTTTAGTAGTTTCAAAAAGTACACATTTCAGGACTAAGGACGATGAAGAACAGAAAAAGGAACGTGTCAGAAAACACAATATCACTTGATAATTCTTTTTGGGGAATCTGTAGGTTTAAGACTTATGGGTTCCCCTCTTTTTTATTTCTGAAGAGAATTCCAACGGAAGAAAATAGCGATTCATAAGAATTGCGTAGCCAGCCGGTAAGGCTGTTCAAGGGGATTGGGGATGTGCCATCAACGAGCGGATAGTAGCTTTTTGTACAAAAAAGCACTGCTCGCCACTTTGCGAAGTCGCGCCCTAACACCATAGAAGATAGTGCCGCGCGAAGCGTGGAATCAGTTAAAAAAGCACGAATAAATGACTTGGGAGTCCATGTAATGGGACAGTAGTTTTGTTAAGATTTATATATTGATTCATGGATGATTGGTTTCGTTAATATCAATAAATATAAGATAATACATTGATTTAGTAGCAAAAAGCTAGTAAAATATAATTAAAGTGATATTCAAGATAACTATACAATGTAATTTGGAACCGGAGGAAACATATGAATCAATTACAGGATAAGTGGATAGGGCTCGATGAAGCCGCAGAGTATTTGGGGATTAAGCCAGTAACTTTACGAAAGTGGATTAAAGAAGGCAAGGATGTTCCAGCACATAAGATAGGACGTCTTTGGAAATTTAAATGCTCCGAACTAGACGAGTGGGTAAAGAGCGGAAAAAGTATAATAGAGTGAGGTAATTATGATTAGACTTGCAACAGCATTTAGTGGAATCGGAGCAATTGAGCATGCATTAAATCGAATGGGACTCGAAAATGAAATTGTTTTTGCATGTGACAATGGTGATGTAAACATTCTTACGAAGGATGTTGATACAGATATTGATGAAATAGAAACAGAATTAGAATCGCTTTCTGAACTGATTGAGGAAATAAGCATTAATGACAATGTGGAAGATCTTTATAAAAACCAGTTGGAAGGGATGCTTAGAGCATCAATGACTGAATTTCATGAAGTGGATGAACAGTTAAATAATGTCGAAGAAAAAGACAATGAATTGCTTAAAAATACTACAACCGAATTATTAGATTCTAATGTATTAAAGGCCAACAGAAAGAAAGAATATAGTAAGAGACTTGCGAAACTAGGAAAGGGATCTTTCGCAAATAAGAGACTTGAAGAGTTTCTGCTTTTATTAGCATTTTCAAATGATTTTAGAGACAACAATGACTTACTTGAAAAAGCAGGACTTACGCAGAGTGTTACAGAGTTGCTCGAAAGATTTGAAAATGATAACGGAAGAAAACTGATTCGAAGAGTTATAGATCTGGCTCAAAGAACCAGTATGCTTCACGAAAAAATTAATTATCTTCGTGTGCAAAGGAAATTAGATTCACTTGGAGAAGATTGGAAGGCTCGCAAGAAGTATGTCGATTCATTGTACGAGGGCCTTGAAAAGAGAAACAAAGTTAAAGCAAGTTACACTGCTAACTACGACATCAAAGAAGATGATTTCCATTGGAATATAGCATTCCTTGATGGAAAACAATACGCAGGAAAGGTTGATCTATTTGTTGGTGGTAGTCCATGTCAGTCATTTAGCTTTGTTGGAAAACAGAGAGGATTAGATGATACTCGTGGAACATTGTTTTATGAATATGCACGTTTGATTGATGAAATAAGACCAAAAGTTTTCATATATGAAAATGTGCGAGCTGTTACTTCTCATGATGGAGGAAAAACTTGGAAGAAGATGCAGCAGGTTTTTAGTGAGTTGGATTATAGCTTTAGTTGGAAGGTTCTCAATGCTAGAGATTATGGTGTTCCTCAAAATAGAGAAAGATTATTTGTTGTAGGTTTTAGAAATGATCTTGATCTTGATGTTGAGTTTAGCTTTCCACAAGCAATTGAGCTTGAAAAGAAAATGCAAGATTTCTTGTTGGACAATGCACCAGGTGGTTATTTCTTACCAGAAAAGGGTGTGGACTTTGTGACCAGTGAGAAAAATCTTTCAAAGAGATTTACACAGATAGATGGAGAGGTTCAGCTTTGTCAAAAGAAAAATCAGCAATTTAATTGGCATGGAGATTTTGTATTCCAAAGTGAAGAGGATGCAGAAAAGAATCATATTCCGGATTTAGAAAAGTACTATCTGTCTGAAAAAGTGAGAAAGTATGTATTGTCTACTGGAACAAAGAATTTTTACAGCAAGCCGGAAACAGATCTTGAGGTTGCGCGACCATTACTAACTACTATGCATAAGATGCATAGAGCAGGAGTTGACAACTATGTGACGACTGATGGCAGATTGAGAAAACTTACACCAAGAGAATGTCTAAGATTGATGGGATTTTCTGACAGCTTTAAAATTGTTGTTTCAGATACCTCAATGTATCAACAGGCAGGAAACAGTATTGTTGTTGATGTCTTGATTCATATTATGGAGCAAATATTATTAAGCTATCCTAAGCTTAATGATTAAATAGAAGGAATGGGAGGTTGTATAATATGTCATTTACACCATTTGCAAGATATAGAAACTTTACATTAGCTAATCTCAAATCATTACTTGAAGTTTATCCTGATATGGCAGGCTCTATTTCATGGGATTTTGCTAAAGACTTAGCTGAGGAGCGATTGAAAGGATATAAAAGAACCGCTTATCAGCAAGCATGCCAACTTGGTTTAGAAGATAGATCAACAAATAGCTTTAAGGTACATAATTATTTATATACTTTTGATGACAATAATCTGACACGATATCTTGTTTTTTGGTTTAAGACGTATTATGCACCGAACCCTTATGTAAAATCAGATGATGAGGCGTTTATTTTATATTGCCGATTATGCGAGGATATTCTACAGTCAGAGAATCATTCCGTAAGCTTTGAGGAATTTGTTGAAAAGAATATCGGTGGAAAAAGTGATGATATTTTGCTTAACGTCATAAAGGCATTTGCTGCACCAGTTAAATATAAAAAAGTTGGAAATGATGATATTTTGTATGTTTCTGACGAGGACGTTACTGCGGTTGAGAGCGAAATGGCGTTTATCAAAACAAACTTTCCGATAGGTGAAACAAAATCTGAACGAGACTTCTTTGAAAGATTTTCATATCAGAACTTTTGTAAGTTTTATGATGAACCAGAAGATCCTTTAGTTAAGGATGGAGAGAAACTGGAAAATGTTTATGACACAAGAATTGAGTTGCCTTTCAAGCAAAGCAAAAAATGCGCACAGCAGTTAGTTGATTGTATCTATGGCATAGATAAGTTTAAAAGAATATCATCGCTTTTGAAAATAAACGATAAGAATATCAAGATAGTTACTGATGATTTGGGAGGTAATTACCTTAGATATATTTTCCCGAGAACTTCATCTGATTCATATAATGATGAGTCTAGAGTGTTTTTGAAAAAAGAATACGAGATACCAGTTGATGATAGTTTAGAAACCTGCAGATTATCCAATCAATGGGTTAGCACGGAATTGAATGAAGCAACATCAAGCGGTCTTTCGCTTATAGCTTTAATTAGTATTATTAATGCCAATTACTCAGATGTTATAAAGATTTATGAAGAAGACGGTAAGTGGTATTTAGACATACTCATGAGGGAATTTAAGCTAGAGGAATTACCAAATTGTTTTGATAGTGATTTCGCACAGCGCTATATCAGTTCTTTAATTGCAAAACCATTTGTAATTCTTACTGGTAATAGTGGTACTGGCAAAACGAGAATTGCAAAGCAGATATCGCAGTATCTTGAGAAAGATGTTGATGGAAAAAGAAATTGGTTAATCGTTCCAGTTGGGGCGGATTGGACGGATAATACTAAAATGCTTGGTTTCTATAACCCATTGGAAGAGAGATATGTTTCTACACCGACACTGGATTTTATACTCCAGGCGAGTGAGAATGTGAGCATTCCACATTTCTTAATTCTTGATGAAATGAATCTGTCTCATGTAGAAAGATATTTTTCGGATTTCTTAAGTGCGATGGAATCAGATGAGGAAATACCTCTTTATAAGAAGCCGGTTAAAAAGGGGGATACAGAAGATTCCAAAGACGTGATTCCTGAAAAGATTCGTCTTCCTAAGAACTTATTTGTAACAGGAACAGTGAATATAGATGAGACAACATATATGTTTAGTCCTAAAGTGTTGGATCGTTCGAATGTTGTTGAATTTAAGCCGAAAAAGGATGATGTTCTTAAGCTAATGACAGGAGCAACTGATGTCAACAAAGTTGAAACGGCTGATTTTGGAGTGGCTGAAGGATTTGCGGTTCTTGCATCGGAAATCAGAAATGGCGTTTGCAATGTTGATGCGGATGTACTTGATCAGGTTAAATTATTCCTCGATGGTATTTATGATGAGTTACAGGAAAGCGGGTTTGAATTTGCTTATCGTACTGTCAAGGAAATCCGTCAGTATTTTGCAGCAGCATGTGAGTTGCAGAAGGAAGGGTTTAGTCTTACAAGGACTATGGATGAGCAGATAGTTCAGAAGATTCTTCCAAAGATTTATGGTGATAGAAAGCAGATAGGAGAGCTGTTAAATACTCTCGAAACTAAATGCAAAAACGGAGTTGGAGAGTCTTCAGAAGAGATGACTTTATCATTGAAGAAGATAGAGCAGATGAAGAAAAGACTTGATAAATATCAGTATGCAAGCTTTATGTAAGAAGGTGTTTTAATGGGCATAGCAGCAGTTTCATTTAAAGATAAAAATGGAATAGAGATAGTGATTTATCCGCAGGGCGAGTGGGATACTATTGATTTTAACGTAGCTACTGAAGAAGAAGGCACAGATATGATTGCCTATGAAGAAAAAGAAGCTGCGTCTAAAGCTGCGCTCTCAAAGTTTGATATTGCAACTTCAGTGGATGGACAGAAAATATTAAGACTACGTGAAACAGCTACTTATACATGTAGATTAAAGGGTGATATTCAAGCTGGTTCGGAACAGATTTGTAAGAATCTCAGTTTCCCAAATGAGAAGAACAATAAATTTCTCAAAGTAACTAGAGATAGAGATGCATTATCCTTTAGATTTATTAACTATCTGGGAAGAACACATTTAAAAAATTCTTCAGATGAAACTGTAGTCGATTTTGAAATAGTACCTCAGAAGATGAATTATGAAGAGGACTATATTGAGTTGACTAAAAAGATCGCCGAAGAGTGTGCAGAAATCTTACTGGAGTATTCAGGTGTTACATCAAACAGATTTGATACATCTGATACCAATAGTGCCAAAACACTTTTGGAGCAGTTTATTTTCTTGAGGAAATTCTGTTACTCACATAACTTACAGGCTCTTTTCGGACATATAAAGCGTAATCCGGATAGAATGCTTATGAAGGATGAAGTCCTTAAGCCAATTGGACAGGGTTCTCCAAGTGCAAGCTTTTATTCCAGCCCTTTTTCTCATAGTAGAGACTGGCAGATGGTAAATGGAAAGCCTATGCCTCAGGAAGTTGCTGTGACGAGAAAGTATGACAGTCTTGATACAGTTGCAAACCGTTTTGTGAAGTTTGCTTTGAAAAAATTTAACTTGATATGTAGAGAACTCTGTTCAAGTCTTGACGCCGCAAAAGGAAAAAATGCAGGACAGAATATGTATACGGAGTGCTATCGGGAGGCTTTAGAGATTCAAAGAATTACTGATGACATTTTGAGAGATCGTTTCTTTGATGATGTAAGAAAACTTACGATTATGCCACAGAATAATCAGGTACTTGAAAAGAGAGAAGGATATAGACAAATCTTTTATGCAGCAGCTATGGTTGATCTTGCTCTTCAATTGAATTGGGAGGGTGAGCAGGTGGCTTATAGCGGCGAATCTAAAAATACGGCATTGCTGTATGAGTATTGGCTGTTTTTTGAGCTTAGAAAAATTATAAGTTCAATCGAGAATTGCCAATGCATACAGGCTTCTGAAAAGCCGTTCATCAATACTGACAATGGTCTAACTATTTCATTAAGTGAAGGTCAGACTTCTTGTCAGGCATTTCTTCTCCCTGATTTGGGTACAAGGGTGAATCTGTATTATAACAGGACCTTTTCAAGGGAAGAGTTTTCCAATACAAAGTATGCAGGATCATATTCAAGGCCGTTTAGACCGGATTACACGCTGGAAGTATATCCTTCGGATTATCTTAAACCTGAAGATGCCATCAGAGAAGGTGCGGTAAGCTACATTCATTTTGATGCGAAGTACAGGATAACGGATCTAAGATCTTTTATCGGACCTGATGAAAATGAAATGACAGAGGAGCAGATAAAGGAAGAAGTTGAAAATGATAAACATGATAGCGTAACGAATACATACAAGCGAGGAGATCTTCTGAAAATGCATACATACAATGATGCAATTAGAAGAACTGTAGGAAGTTACGTCCTGTATCCTGGAGATTTTGATTCAAAGATAAAGAATTACAGACTCTTTGAGGAGGTTCTTCCCGGAGTAGGTGCTTTTGCAATCAAACCAAGTATTCAGACGGACAGTGAAAATGTATTGAAGGATTTTATATATGAAATCATTGAAGCACGTAGCAGAAAATACAGCAGACTTAACCGTATGTTATCTTATAGCAACCTTGTACTTGGTGAACCTGTGATTAGTACGTTAGATAAAAGAACTACAGGTAAGGAAAAGGACAATAAGAATATCCATAATGATTTGTGTGTTATCGGTTATTTGAGACATGATTATTATGAGTTACTGAGCAGAGAAGACCTTTTATCTGAAGGCAGGACATTTGTCTTTTATTACTATGCTATTAAGGGTGAATCAGTGTATTCACATCATGAAGATATAGGAAAAGCAAAGTATATTCGCTTTTATCAGAATGATATTAATGCTACGGGTACATATGAAATAGAGCCGCTTAAAGGAATCATAAAATCAAGAGAATTGGTTTCAAAAAAGCAGCTTGATGATTTACTGACAGAGAGTGGTTCTAACGATGGTAAAGAAAGATCCGCAGATTTTTATTATGTTCTTAAGGTAGAGATAGTAAGCTGCACTGAGCCAAAGATTAGCTGTAATAATAGTGATTTGAATGGCGTGAATGGAAATGATACATTCAGTCCGCATTCACCTAAGGTTGTAACTGAAGATTGGCTATTAGTGAAATCTTGAAAGATGGTGAAGTAATATGAGCGATAAGCTTACACCGGAAAAAAGAAGCTGGAATATGAGCCGGATTAAAGGCAAGGATACAAAAATTGAGGTGGAAGTCAGAAAATATCTGTTTTCAAAAGGATATCGCTTCAGAAAGAATGATAAAAGATATCCTGGTAAGCCGGATATTGTACTACCAAAGTATCATGTGGCTATATTTGTTCATGGCTGCTTTTGGCATCGGCATGAAGGATGTAAAGATGCGACAACACCAAAAACGAGAACGGAGTTTTGGCTTGAGAAGTTTGATAAAAATGTCAAAAACGACCAGATAAAACAGGAAAAGCTTAGGGAGCTTGGGTGGAAGGTGATTGTTATCTGGGAGTGTGAGATAAAGAAGGATTTGATTAAGACTATGGAATGGTTGGAGCAAGAAATAAAATATCATGATATTGAAGGGAGATTGAGATAGATGGGCTTGATAGCACCGATTAGCGCAATATATTCATGGGAGGGTTATAAATATCAGGGCAATATAGCGCTGTATGTCACACTTTCTTATATAAAGGATATTTTGTCAAAACAAGAGACACTAGATGACTATGAAATTCAAATTGAAGGAGAGGAAGATTTTGCTTTACTGAAGAATGGCCAATACAAGTCTTTGCATCAGGTGAAGCTGGGGGCAGTTAATCTTGATGATAAAGATAAATTTGCTTTTATCGCTGAAATTATTCAAAATGACGCAGAAATGGGTTATTTTCATGTCAATTCAAATGAGCATATTCCAAGTGACTTTTTAGAAAAGGCGTATTCGGTTATTTCGGATTTGAATATTGAATTTCAAAAAGATGTTGTTTCAAAAGGTGATTTAAATGCGTCAGATAATCCTGATGATTATATTGTATTGGAATCTGTTACAGCTAATACGGCGAAGGCTTCGAAATATAGCATTATTAAATATAACACAAGAGGAAAAAAAGATAGGAATTCTGTTGAGAATGCTATTGAAAGTATACGGAACGAGCTTCAGCAACATGTGAATGAGATAGAAAATAGAAAACACATTTATTTATCCGCCAATCCGGATGGTGTTGAAGACCGGTGTTTTGTTGAAGAATGGCCAATAAAATTTGATGATATAAAAGAGGTAAAAAAACAAGGTGTTCAGCTAATTAAAGATATACTTGTTATGGTGCATCCCGAGTGGACATATGCGGATGATAAATATTGTGGTTTCTTGTATGAACAGGGGTTAGGCCTTATAGAACAGTATGTGACAGATTTTTTTGTTCAAAAGAACAAAAATGATAGATGCATTATCTCATTTAGTGAATTTTATGGATTAATAGTTAAAGAATACTATAGCAATTATGACGATAACAAAGAGTTTAAGTATTTTCTAGTGCTGAACAAAATAGATGAGGTATTTATAAAGTTTAGAGAAAATAATTGTAATCAAAATAATTGTCAACAGTGTGCAAATGCAGAAACCTGTAATCTGTTGAAACAACTTACAGAATTGTCAGGTAGGGAGATTGAAGAACAGCATAGCTTAGTTTTTAATCTTCTTTTGAAAGAACCAACAGAGAGTATTAATAATCTTCCAAGTGATGAAACAATCGAAACACAATTGGTTGAACTGTTAAAGGATTTGTCTGTCTTAACATTGAATGAGAAAAATATAATTACGGCTTCATTGAATAAAGAGTTTTATTGGTTATCACTTGATGATAGTCGTAAAAAAGAAAAACTTAGAGAAAAAATACAAAAAGGAATAAGGGAAAATCCAGATAAATCGTTCCTTTATGAGTGCGATACTTTAATTACTGGTCGTCTAAATGATGAGGCATTTAAGATAGACGGTTCCAATGTGAATATACTGGAAAGAAATCAGCTGGAAGAAATAAGGCATATTGTTTCTAGCAATATAGAAGATGAAAAGGCTAATTGTAATAAACCTAAAATAATACGCTTGGTTGATGCTGAGCAGGCAAAAGAGGAATTACTGTAATGAGAGAGTTAATACAACAGATTTTTAAAGCATATGGATTTGGGGAAAAGTGGCAAGATGACAGTATTGAATTTTATGCCGCTGAATCAGAAGATAAGACAAGCTTTTTTCTGATTGATTATATCGAAGCAACTTGTGAAGGCATAACAGATGTAGAAATGCTAACAATGTTAAAGCAGCTTGAAAAAGATTATATTGATGAGAATACAAATGGAAAGGGTGTAAAAAGAAAAATTCAGGAGTTGTTTGTGAATGATAATGCAAGTATAGCTGCACAAATCGACAAAAACACATCTGCAATTTATCCGATCAAATTGGAATCATTAAATAATTTGGATAAGTATAGGAATCTAATATATTCGGTTGAAGAGTCACCTCACTATTTTAGAAGATTTGTTTTACCCTATACTGACAAGCAGGTGGACGAACTAAAAATAATTATTTCTGACTATCCAGAGAAAAACATAGTGAATATATTGAGTGAAATTGCTAATCAGGAAGAAGCGTATTATGAACTTGCAGGACATCGGAACTTGGATAATGCTTACGAATTAGTTATAAGATTATTTTCTAAAATACCTTTTTTGCAATATAATTTTGTCGCGCAGCAAAAGCCGATGGCAGTTGAGAAGCGTATTGAGTCAGAAATGGACGCTGAATTTCTTAAATATCATACTTTGATTAGCAAGAACTGTGTGGATATAGACGAGTATATAAAAGTTTTAAACTTGCCTGAAGATGATGCTGCTATTGAGGCTGAGATGAAAAAGAGACTGGAAAAGAGGGGATAAGATGCAGTATAAAGTAAAGTCTGTCAGACTTAAGAATTTTAAGTGCTTTGATGGTTCAAAGTATTACGAATTTGTTTTAGATGATACAAAGAATCCTATTATTCTCACAGGTCCGAATGGATTTGGAAAAACAACATTTTTTGACGCAATTGAATTGGTTTTTTCTAATAAAATAACTAGGTTCAATGAGGCTATTGAAAAAGGAAATACTGATCTGCAAAAAAATGTGTTACTGAATGAAGCAGATTCTGATGGCTATATAGTTTGCACTTTAATAAATGAAAAACGTGAGTGCTTGTCTTTGATTGCAAGAATAGATCATGGAATGCACAAGGTCAATTATTCGGATTCTATAACGTATGGAATGATAAATGAGAGTATCGCCACTGAAAATTTGGATGTATGTATTAGAGAATATTCAGATTGGAGAAAAAGTATATCTGAGTTTGATGTACTAAAGTATTCTAAAGAGAATTTTGCTGTTTATTATTATGTATCTCAAGCTGAATCTGTACATTTTTTGAAGCAGTCTATAACTCAACGAAAGGATGCAATGAATGCGTTACTTGACCTAGGAGATGTGGATAATTGGGTAAAATTTCTTCAGGATAAATTAATTGGAAAAACTGCATCTTCCTCTAATGTTGTAATAAATGAAGAAATTAAATCATTAGATGTCAAGATAAATGAAGATATCGATCAGCTTAGGGTGGTTGGTGCTATTGATGAATCTGGTTGCGAATTTGAATTTTTTAACATTATAAATCCTGGAGATATGGATAGTGCTCCACTTTGGGATTCCGAAAAACTTGAAGAGGTCGATATATCAGAACTTGAACGTGGAGTAAGGGACATTGATAGAATTTCACATTTGGTCAAAGACTATGAAGACTATAAGAATCATTTGTGGAACAAGAAGCTTGAAGCTACAATGGTTAATGGGGTAGAAGATTGTTTATTAAGCCGTGACTATGTGAAGGATAAAAAAATAGATATTGATGGTATTAAGCATATTATAGAGTCGAAGAATCGAGTAATAACGATTTTTAATAATAGCGCTTTCTTAAGAAGTAAAGAGATTGTTCCAAGTGATTATAGTGCGGATGGAATGAGGAAACTAAAGCAGTTATTTCCAGAAAGCGTTCGTTTCGATATTGAAGATGTACAAAGTATGTGCACAAATCTGATTGAAATGAGTAAAACTCTTTCTTCTAAACAGGCAGTAATAAAGAAGATGGAAAGTGCCAGAATTGCATTACACGAAGCAAATGAGGAATTCGATGAAAATACAGATAAATGTCCGTACTGTGGTCAGCAGTATGGGGAATCAATAAAATTGAAGGAGGCATATGAAGCAGCTCATGCTCTTTTAGAAAAAGAAAATGGAGAGGAATTAAAGAAATATAATGAACTGGTAAAACAGTTGGAGGAAGCTGTTAAGGAATCCAAAAATGCTTTGAATAAAGAAATTGGGGCTCTTAATGATTCTGATGTAAGTGTTATATTAGATGAAGTAAGGCGATTATCTTCCTTTGTTTCTGACAAGAAGAGGGTAGAAAATGTTGAAATGCTTATTCCATTGATCAGAGGGGATAAAGCTTTTGACGACATGGGAAAACAGGAACAAAAAAATGAATTACAAAGGATGTTTATAGAAGCAAAGAGAGTTTTCTCGAATGAAGATTTCACAAATAATCTTTCTTTGTACGCCTATGATTCTTTATTAGAAGAATATCCTGATATAGAGTGGACGGAGCAAAATCTATTGCAGGATGAAAAAATGGTTGATAACAAGAAAGGCTATATTAAAGCTGCAATAAATTCAAAGAAGAATGAAAAAGCCAATGAAATTAAAGCTCGCATTAAGAAAAACATTAGAAGATGGAAAGCTTTAAAGGCGATAAGAGAAGATTTGAAGAATATACAGAAGTTATATTCTGATGCAATCGAATCTTATAAGAATCAGATTTTGAAGAGACTGAGAGTGCCATTATTAATCTATACTGGAAAGATTTTGCAGGATTATCAGAATGGTTTAGGCGTATTTATCAGTAAAGATGAGATGCGTTTTGTGACAAATGGGGATGTGAAGCACGATATCCTTAATACGTTCAGTTCGGGACAATTATCGGGATTTGTTTTGGCGTTCCTTTTTTCTATGAATAAGCAATATGTAAAAGAATCAGAAGATGATCTTGGATTTATTCTTATAGATGATCCGGTTCAAACAATGGATGATATTAATATTTCGTCAATGATAGAAGTGCTTCGTAATGATTTTAAGGATAGACAGATTATCTTATCAACTCATGAAACAGATAAGGAAAATTACATTTTGTATAAGTTCTTTAAATACAATAGAATTGGACAATCTTTTAATGTTAAAGATCAATTGTATGGTGTATAAGCCTTATAGGCATTGCGAGTTGGTTGATTTATGCATTGATATAGCAAGAAAATAAAGCAACTTATTTATAATGTGTAAAGTGAAGGTGATGATTTGGAGGGGAAAAAGAATTTACAAAACAATTTCAGAATTATGCTTTTGGGATTGCAGAACGCAATTAAAGAATATTTAGAACATGGCTGCTATACTGGAAAAATAGATGAAGTAGAAGCTTATTTGGTTGCATCTATTCATGCGTTAATGGATTATGCAGATAGATTCTTAGAGAATGATGAGCGTATTTTAGCGTGCCGCTATGTAAACAATACAATCAAACATGCAGGAGGATTTGTAACTCATAAGGAAATAACTCGAGGTTTGACTTTTCCTATGTTCTTTCCTTCAGAATTCAAGGAAATAAAATTTATATGGAAAAATAATGCAGATTTAGAATGCCGTTATATCAATCAGAAAGAGGCTTACATACATTATTTTGCTGGTAAAGAATTACTTGAGACGTTGAATCACTTAGCGGATATGATTGAGAACGGGATTGAAAATAAATTGTGTAAGTGATTTTTTATGGTGATTGTATTATGACGGTGTATATGAGGACTTTATTATGAGAACCAGTTGGAAAGAAAAGAGGTAAGAAGTGATTATTTCTAATGAGCTTTTAAAAGCATTGAAAGCTTTATTCAGGGAAATTTCATAGATGAAGAGACTGTGGGACGGGGTTTGGCTGCTCCACAGCTTTCTGCCGTATCAAAATATTCTAGACGCATGGAAAACAAGCTTTTAATGGTTCCGGACTTCTTAAGAAAAGAAGCGGTTGATAATGAACAAGCAGATGCAGAGGACTTTGAGGATGAATGTGAACAAGCCGATTATATGCTTTCGTCAGATTACGCAGTATTTATGGAACCAGAGAAGATAGGTCCACTTGAAAAATCTGATTGATAATCTGGATGAGCCTTTTTCTGAGATTTTACTGAAGCTTATTGATACCAAGGATATGACGGATGTTGCTGTCTATAAAAGAGCCGGAATCGACAGAAGGCTTTTTGCCAAGATCAGAAAAGGTCAGGGATATATCCCAAGAAAGAAGACAGTAATTGTGAATAGTCCGAGCGGTATTACACCATCTGTCCGGTCATAGGCGCCGGAATATTCAAATTGCCTTGTCAATTGGCCTGCAACTTTCATTTGAGGAAGCAGAGAGTCTGATGAAGAGTGCCGGATATGCTTTTTCCAACAGCAGAAAAGCAGATGTGATTGTAGAATATTTTTTTTAGAAATGAGATTTACGATATAGATACGATTAATGAAGTACTGTACTGGTATGATCAGCCGTTATTGGGCTCGATTGAGGAGAAGTTAGAATGAAAAGTCAATAACATCTAATAGGAGAGATAGAAGCGTGATAGATTATGAACGATTTATGAGACAACAACTAAAAAAGCTTAATCCTGTTCAACAAGTGGCGTATTCTTTGATTAAAGGAGATGCCAGATTTATATCTACGTTGATAGATATATCTAAGGAGCCATCTAAGGCAGATAATAACTATATGATGATGAGTCAGCCATATATCGGATTGTTTGCGAATGGCGCAGAACAGTGGGGGCGAAAGGTTGGATTACGTTTTGTACCAAACTTTAGCACAGAAGAGAACACATATTATTCACTGCTTAGACAAGGGCATAAATTATTAGATAAAACGTATAAAGAGTACAGACTTCAGCTTATGGATACTTTGAAGCAATCTGATGATTACTTCTATTCTATAAGGACGCCTTTGTCTATAGCGACGAACGTGTACTATAATGTTGGAACCGATATATGTCATGGTGAATATTGTGGAAACACAATATTGTGCGGTATTTATATGCCATTCAAAGGGTTTGATAATAGTATGGGTCCCAAAATAAGAGATATGAGTGTTGTTGCAGGAAAGTTGGCCAGTTTTTTTTGCTTAGGGAAACCATATGCATATGAATATGATCACATTTGCGAATTATCATCTCCTGACTATCATTTTTTCAATAATTGTCCGTTGAAATTAAATAATGAAGTTGGGTTCGTTTTATTTTCAATTTTGTGTAGCATAAACTATTGTATAGTATTTGTGGAAAAATATATCACGGAGGAAATTCCACAAAAATTTAAGTTCTGTTATTTGATGTACTATTACCTTTGTGATTTTATTTTAGATTTAAACAAGGAAACTGGCTTGAATCTGTTTTTGAATTCTGATTTAAAGAAAAGAGAATTGCGTAATTGTTTGGCTCACTATGGGTTGGGTCAATATATTAAGAATTCTGATATAGTTCAATCTGATGTATTAAAGGGACTTACTATTAAAGCCTTTAAGAAAGATTATTTTGAGGTGAAGGAAGAATTATATAAGTTTATGAATGAACTTGCAGATCAAATAAAGAGGATTATCTTTTAGCTGTGATTGAATTAGTTCAACTGTGCTCAACTGTTGTTGAGTGGTTTTCAATTGGCTGACTGTCCTTATTAAGGGACAGTCTTTTTGCCACAATTAGAATCATAAAAAGGGGAGTGCACGATTTTCGTGGCTTGTCGACCATTGCAAACTTTTTGTAGATTGTTATTACAAACACATGTTCGAAGTATTATACTTTTAATCAGGAAGTAACGAAAGCAGATTGCTTCCCTTAGAAAGGAGCGGCGTATGAGACACAAATCTACAGAGCTTATGGGTACTATTAAGGCATTTGTAGAAGAATACTACAAGAATTATCGCCACTCACCGTCTACAACGCAGATTGCAGATGCGGTCAGTATTGCCAGAAGAACGGCATATAAGTACATAGTAGCCATGAATGAGAATGGCATGATCAGATATGATGGCCAGCAGATTTCTACTGAACAGACCGAGAAGGTTCAGACAGAGTTTACAAGTGTGCACTACTTGGTGCTGTTTCCTGCGGCGTGCCTACGCTGGAGGAAGAGTATGTAGAGGAATATGTGTCATTGCCTGCCTCGATGTTTGGCAAAGGGACTTTTTTCTTACTTAGGGCAAAGGGCGAGTCTATGATTGAAGCTGGAATATCTCCGGGAGATCTGGTACTTGTCAGGAAGCAGTCAGAAGCCATGGATGGCGATATTGTTGTTGCCTTGGTAGCGAATGAGAACACGCTGAAGCGCTATTTTGTAGACAAAGAGAATCAGAAAATAAGACGTCATCCTGAGAATAAGACCATGAAGGACATCATTGTTTCAGACTGTAAGATTCAGGGGGTAGCCGTCAAGGTCATTAAGAACCTTGAATAATGTGCGCTAAACAGTTTAAAAGATCAGAATAGTCATTACAGTTGATAATGGCAGTGTTGACTACACTTACGGAAAGGTCATTGTCGGGAGAATTATGTACACTTATCATATCGGTTTTTTTCCCTTTTCCGAATGAGAGATATCAGCTTATCAGTCAAAGGAGGCGTGATGTTGGTGAGTTTTGCGGAGGAAAAAACTGGGGAATGTGTGGTATGTTGCCACAGATGTGGGGCATTTCTTATGGAGTCAGCTAGTACAACTTCGTATATGGTTTGCCCGGAATGCGGTGCACGCCTTGTTGTGTGCGTGAAGAAAGGCAAGGTATGAGCTATAAAGGGTTTTCGAGAATTGACAGAGAATTTGTAGGATAATATAATGTGTATATTCCAGTGGCAAAGGATGAGAAGGTATTACTATAAAAAAGAAAGCAATAAGAGGAGATTAAGTTGAAAAAGAAAAAAGATGAGATAACTATCCGCTCTAGCGTGGCGGAATACTTAACCTATGTTGCCTCTGTTGGTGATCAGCAGGACAGTGTTGAGATGCGCTATGAGGATGAAAATATATGGCTGACACAGAAAATGATGGCCACATTGTATGATGTTGGTTTACCGACAATAAATGAACATATTAAAAAAATTTATGCAGATAGTGAATTAGAAGAGACGGCAACTATTCGGAATTTCCGAATAGTTCAAACGGAAGGGTCTCGTCAGGTTACACGTGATACCAATGGCCTCATACCGACTTATTCCCGAAGATTTCAACGGTCAAGACCTTGATAGGAATGTTAATTTTGCTACAGCATGAGGATATGGAGAATTCAAGGGCTATTGGTAAATTAAGGATTGATATAATGATTTTCTATTATAAAAAGAGGTGAATTATGCAAAAATATACAGATGACGACATTAGAAATATGAATAAGATTACATGTAAAATAGCGGCAGATTACCTCGGAATATCTCCCATGGCAGTAAGTATTGGTATGCGAAATAATCTTTTGCCAATTGGTTTTGCAATTCACAATGAGGAAAGAGATAGAACGTATTCTGAAAGCTGGTCATATCACATAGTAGGTGAGAGATTAATTGCATATAAGTATGGGAAAACATCGGAAGTCCAAGTTCAAAATATTGAAAAGAGCTTAAATATTATAATAGAACAGTTTGAAGAGATGAAAAAAGACTTGGTTTTTCTATTAAGCGAAAACGACAATCTGCAGAATTAGAACTTTTTGAGTATGCGTTTTCGCTAGGAAAATATGAGGATGGTAATAAAAAATACGAAGGAAAGGAGCTGCAAGGATGGAGAATGAAAAAGGAATAGTTAAATTGACTCGTAAGCAGCTCTATGATGAAATATGGGCTCTTTCAGTTGCAGGAGTAGCTAGAAAATACAATCTGAATTACGGAAAATTAATCGCTACATGTAAAGCTGAGAATGTACCATTTCCCTCTTCGGGTTATTGGACCAGAAAGAATATGGGAAAAGATGTATCAAACGAGGCGGTTGAATTATCAGGTCATGAAGAAACGGAAATTTCATTGATAACGAATGACGCGACGATTAAGCGCATTAGGAAGGTTAAGGCAGAAATAGTTGAGAATAAGCAAACTGACATAATAGAAGATGCTAAAGTAGTAGTGGAAGAACTGCAACAGAATAAAGCAGAGAACATATCTAAGTGGTCAGGTGGAATGCTTGAATTTTTGGATGAAACAGAAAGAAATAAAGTATTAGAGGTTGCATGCAATCTCCGGATAAATCAGAATACACGCTTACATAAGACATTAGTTCAATATAAAAAAGATATTGCGGATTATAAGACGAGGCTTAAAGAAGCACAGAATAGATCATACTATAATCCAAGATATAATAAACCAGAAAACGAGCCTGAATTCTTTAAGGAAATGTCTGATGAGTGTATGCCACGTGCAATTGCAATATTAGATACAGTATTCAAAGCAATTGAATCTATGGGTGGAAGTATTAATAGTGATTTGTCTGTAAAAATTAGAGGAGATATTGTTAGATTTCGTATGGTTGAGAGTCAAGACCAAGTGAAGCATGAAATGACTAAGCAAGAGGCGCAGGCTCTTGTAAAATATAACGATGATATCAAAAATCATAGATGGGCTTCAAAACCGCAAATAAGAAAGTATGACAAAGTTTATAATGGAAAGCTTCGTATTGTATTTGGGGAGAGAAGTTATATAAGAGATACCAATTCAGAAAAATTAGAAGATAGATTGGGTGATATTTTAGTTACCCTGTATGAGAAGGCAGAAGAAAATAGAATTGTACGAGAAGCATGCGAAGAGACAGAACGTAAGAGAGTTGAGGAAACGAGACGCAGAGAAGAAAATAGGCAAAGAAAAGAACAAGAAATTCGTCTTGTTAAAGAACTTGTAAACAAAGCTGAAGACTATAGAATTGCAAAGGAAATAAGAGAATATATTCAGGCTATGATAGATAGTGGAAATGAAGATATTACTCCAGAATGGATTGAATGGGCTCTGAAGAAAGCTGACTGGTATGATCCGTCTATAGCGACTGAGGATGAATATCTGGGAAAACGTCAGCATGAAAAAAGTGCTGAAGAAAAGGAAAAATCTTTACAAGACAGTATCAGAAAGAGCTGGTATTGGTAAAAATGAATGGAGGAAATTTGATGGATAAAGATCCCTTTAAAGAGTATATAAAACAATCAGAACCGAATAAAAGAGACAAAGGTTATGCCTGGCATACAGCTATCGGACTTCAAGCAGTGGATAGATTAAAGACTTCGAAGTATTTGATTGATACTGCAATAAAGAATATTGAAGGTGATATTTCGATTGATGAAGCGCAAGAACTTCTCAACACGTATTATGAAGAAAATCCAAAAGCAGATATAGAAGACCGTACGGAAGAGGCCGATAAAGTTGCCGTTAGAATAGCAAAAATTTTGTCGGAGAAAGCATTTAGTTTTACTCCGAATGAGTATTTGATGCAACTAACGACATTTTTGCGGAGAATGCATGGTATTTTAGAAATGCACTTGTTAGGGCCAATTATAACGATTTGAAAAATGGTGTTCATGAAACAACCGAGTATTTGGAATTGTTTTTTAGAAATTTATTGTTGGATGAGAAGAATGAACTTCATAATCGTACGATGCACATTAGTGGAAGGTTTGCAGAAGTGGACATTGAGAGTGGAGAAGTGGACATTGAAAGCACAAAAGTGGACATTCGAAATAAATTACTTTCTTTCTCAGATACGATTTCAGAAAAAACAATAAATCATACAGTAGAAATATTTTCAAAATGTGGAAAAGAAAATTGTTTCGGAAGAATTGAATTTCGGTAAATAGTAACCCGAGAATCCCCTTTGTAACCCAAGACTCTCTCTTTGTAAATGAAAATCCTGTTTTGTAAGCGAGATTCCCGGTTTGTAAATGAAATTCCCGGTTTGTAAGCAAGATTCCCGAATTTTCATTTCTATTTCGATATGATATAATACGTTCAGCAATAAATTTGCGTACAACAACCAGAGATCAATTCTCTCTCGAAATTTTTGTATTCGGAGAATCCATCCCTGTTTTTGATTGGATAGAGTTGTTCTATTCTGGCTCTGGCGGCACTCAGCAAATTTATTTGTTACTTTTTGAGAAGTTTAGGCTTTAAGATGATGTTCTCGGCGGCAACCGGTGAGCATCCCAGTCTCTTAAGCACATCTTCTCCATAGTAAAAGCTGAATGTTTCGTATGGGCTACGGTTATTCAGCTTTTTTCTTTTATAAGAATTGATATGGTTCATCATCAGAGTAATATCCTGTTGTGTCAGCTCATCGAAACTGCTTCCTTTTGGCAGGATACGACGTATCAATTCATGGTTGACTTCACAGGCTCCTTTTTGATAAGGAGCACTTGGATCGCAATAAAATATCTTTGTTCTATTGCATGGAATGGTGCTACGTTTTTCGATTTCCTTTGGATTTGAAAACTCACTTCCGTTATCTGTCAGAATAACCGGAAACAAGCTATTAAATGTTTTTGCCCCAAGGACTTCATCCAATAAGTTTATGATCTCTATTACAGAGGCTGATGTATTTGCGTCCCGCAAAAAAGCCAGCATGAGACTGCTTTCTACAAAGTGTATGGTAAGAAGACATTTTCCTCCCACACGACCAATCACGCTATCCATTTGTACAATGGTCGTTTCCGGGTTTGCTCCCAGATATTTTTGAAAGTCAGCGTAGCTTCGTTCAATACGGCAGCCCCGGTCAACTTTAAATTCAGGCTTCTTATAACGGGGACGGTATTTCACTTTACGGGGCAGATCAATGTTCCTGATATCAAAGAGCTGGGCATCCACGTAGTTATACAATGTCTTTTCACTGCACATCAGTTCATCTACATGAGCAAGATAGATTTGATGAAGCGACTGCCCGTTTTTAACTAAAGGACTGATAATCCCGTTAATTCTTGCAATATCATCTTCGTTGGACATGATACCGGTTCTGGCTTCCGAAACAGCATGATGTGCACGCTCATGTGCATCTGCCGGATCATAAATACGTTTTAATAACGTGCATTTCGACAGCTGACTGCAGCCATTACAAACATAAGGTGGCTTATTTTTGACAGAACAGACATCTTCTACAAAATCAGAACAATGTAAGGTGCATTCAGAGCACAGGCTGCATTTGTAAGCAGATTGGTGTGTACAGCTTGTTCCGCAAATCCTTTTTGCTTTGCATGTAGCACGGAATTTACAAGGATTATACGGATATCCAGGACGACCGCTTTTCTTGTCATAGGAATACTTTTTAATCTCCTTGGCAATGGTTGTACGGTCCTTTCCTAACTCTTTGCCAATTGCCCCAAAGGATGCATTCTCCTGAAGGCGTTGAGCAATAATCATTCGATCTTCATAAGATAAAAACTTTGACATGGTGACTCCTTTCCAGCCGCCAGAAATCAAAGCATAACAGAAAAGAGACCAACTATCCAGTCAGTCTCAATTCATTTGTAAAAGAAAATCCATACCTTTCTTTTACACTGATAACTATTAACTTTTACACTTATCCAAGATAGCGGGTATGGAATCTTGGATTACAATTAAGCA
>ERZ857480.92127-NODE-142927-length-24092-cov-8.8940_pt1 | contig 24092 bp, 20 predicted proteins | sample MGYA00519767_ERZ857480 | MGnify/ENA primary metagenome ERZ857480 (study PRJEB31778, sample SAMEA3449210) | human gut metagenome | biome: human gut; feature: human-associated habitat; material: faeces | place: United Kingdom | collected 2010/2012 ...
AGCGGCCTCCTGGTTGCCCTGCTTGCCTTCCAGCACAGCGTCAGCCATAGCGCCAGCGATCAGCTTGACAGCGCGGATTGCGTCGTCGTTGCCGGGGATCACGTAATCGATCTCGTCGGGGTTGCAGTTGGTATCAACGATAGCCACGATGGGGATGTTCAGCTTGCGGGCCTCAGCAACAGCGATGCGCTCCTTGTGAGGATCAACGATGAACATGGCCTTCGGCAGGGTCTTCATGTTCTTGACACCGCCCAGGTACTTGTCCAGCTTCTCCATCTCCAGCTCCAGCTTTGCCACTTCCTTCTTGGGCAGCAGCTCGAAGGTGCCGTTCTCCTGCATCTTAGCCAGCTGATCCATGCGGTCGATACGCTTGCGGATAGTGCGGAAGTTGGTCAGCATACCGCCCAGCCAGCGAGCGTTGACATAGTGCATACCGCAGCGCAGAGCCTCATCACGGATGGACTCCTGAGCCTGCTTCTTGGTGCCGACGAACAGGATGTCGCCGCCCTCAGCTGCAACTTCCTTCACGTAGTTGTAAGCCTCATCCAGCTTCTTCACGGTCTTCTGCAAATCGATGATATAGATGCCGTTGCGCTCGGTGAAGATATACTTCGCCATCTTGGGGTTCCAGCGACGGGTCTGGTGACCGAAGTGCACACCTGCTTCGAGAAGCTGCTTCATAGAAACGACTGCCATAGTAAAATACCTCCAGATATTGTTTTGCCTCCGCACACCGTGATCAGGGCACCGTATCGGACGGGCCTGACTGCCCTCCACCCGGATGGGCACAAAAGGGCATAGTGATGCGTGTGTAATGCTGAATTATAATAGCACAAAAAGGACGCGGATTCAAGAGCTTTTCGCTGTTTTTTACAAAAAGATTTTGCGATCTTCTCTTATTTGCCGGTCGGCGCCGCTTCCAGGCCCTCCATCCCCATCCGGCTGAGGGCATAGCCCTTGCCGAACATCAGGTCATATTGGAGCAGCCAGTGGTTGGCGCCCCACTGCTGCTGCAATGCAGTAGGCTCCTGGGTGGTGGTGCCGTCCCGGTTCATGACGGTGCCGCGGGTGTTCGTGCGGTACGCCACCTGCAGCTGGCGGTTCAGATACTGGAAATAGAGCGGCTGCTTCAGGCCGTAGATGTTCATCATGACCGGCGAAATGTCGTAGGCGGCGATGGTGCCAAGGTCCACAGGCTGCTGCGAATAGTTCGACCACATGAGCAAGGTCGTTTGGTGGAGGCGGGGGTCAGCGCTGGAATCGCTGGCATAGCCGCTCTTGGTGAAGACGTCGTAGTTGGAATCAATGGGGTTGTAATGGTCACCCCAGAACACGAGGATGACCGGCTCGTCCACCTGAGAGAAGTAGTCGGTCAGGCGGCCCAGCATGGCGTCGGCATCCCGGATGCCGGTGGCAAAGTCTTCGAGCGCCCCCAGTGTGCTCCGGCTGATGCCAGACGGAGCGTTCAGCACCTTGACGCGCTGGTCATCGGGGTAGTTGTCCTTATTATAATTGGTGTGGTTCTGCATCGTGACGGCATGGAGGAAGACCGGCGCATCGGAGGAGGCCTTCATGCTCTCATACTGCTGGATGATCTGGTCGGCCATGGAGTCGTCCGTGACAAGGCCGGAGGTCCAGTAGTGCCTGCGCACCTTGTTGACGTGGGTCATCTTTTCCAGACTGAGGAAGGTGTCCAGGCCCAGATTCGGATAAGCCGTGTCGCGGCTCCAGTATTTGGCCCAGAAGCAGTGGACGGCGGCGGTCTGATAGCCCTGCGTCTTGAGGTAATTCGGCAGAGAGAACATGGGCCGGGTCACATGCTGCTGATAGGGCTTGCTGCCGTTGGGCAGATAGGAGACGGAATAGCCGGTCAGCGCCTCAAACTCCACGTCGCAGGTGCCGCCGCCGAAGCTGGGGCTGTAGGCCCGGCCGGAAGCGCTGGTCTCCTGCAGGCGATGGAGGTTGGCGGAAACATCCGTGTCGAATGCAAAGCCATACTGTTCCAGCTCCGAGACATCCCAGTAGGACTCGTCCATCACGTAGATGATGGTGGGGCTCTGTTCGGTCTCCCCGGCAGGTGTGACCGCCCCATAAGACGCCGGGTAGAGCGGTGCCGTCTGGTAGTTCCCGGCTGCGGCGGTGTCGTCCAAAATCTCGTTCACGGCATCTTCCGAGTAGTCGTCCGGTTTCGAGATCTCCAAATTGGTGAGGTTGGTCAGAAAACTGGTGGTGACGCCGTAGTAGCGATAATAGCGGTCCTGCATCCAGGCATCGGGCAAAATGCCGATGGCCTGGGTGACTGCGGGCTGCAGGAAGACGCCGAAAAGCAGGCCGCAGATGGCCGCAGCGCTGGCCGCAACGCCCAGCACACGGGGCTTCCAGTTCAGCTTTTTCCGCCCGCGGTAGAGGAAGAAGCTGGCCACAAGCAGCAGCAGAATGATAACGATGGAGACCACCATGCTGGTCTGGATATGGATCCCGGCAGCGGAAGCAACGCCCGCCGCTTCCGAGACCTGCGCCAGATCCCACGGGAGAAACGGCTCACCGCGCAGCTGCAACGTGTAGAAATCCACTGCCGCCGGGGCACAGCCGAGAATGGCCGCGATCAGGGTGGCCAGCGGTGCGAACCGGGTCAGCCAGTCCACCGTCAGCCAGATGAGGAAAAGCAGCGCCCATGCCAGAAGATAGGCTTCGGCGTGGGGAAAAATGTATTGGGTCAGAGTGTCCACGGTCAGACTGCCGCGGGCGATCCACTCCGTGAGCACCACAAGCACCAGCGTGACGACCGGCGGGAAAGCCAGCCGCAGCGCATGGAGCCAGGCCGGAGTGCGGGATGCGCGTTTATTCATACAAGAACCGTTCCTTTCACTTCCTGAGCGCCCCGATGGGGCGATGATCTTTGAGTTTGCGAGCACAAATCATGGCCCACGGTTCCTTATTATAATCCTGTTTTCTGTAAAATCAAACCCTAATTCCGGAAAAACAGATGAAAAACTTTCATCCATCCAACCAGCGGCGCAGCTTTTGCCAGAACGAAGCACTTTTTTGCTCCGGCAAAGGCAGTTCTGTGCGCACCAGAACTGCATCCAGCCCGATCTTGTCGATCTCCTCCCAGGGGATGGTCAGCGTCTCGTCCCGCCCCAGCAGCCCGAACAGATGCGGCCTGCCCAGCAAAAGCAGGCTCCGGACCTGCGCGGTCTGCGGGTCAAGTTCCAGATCATCGGCCCTGCCCAGGCAGGCCCCATTGGACAGCTGCACGACCTCTTTGGCGCAAAGCTCCCGGAATGTCATCGGCTCCCCTCCCCGCTGTATGTTCTCTTTTACTGTATGCGGCAGGTCGGCGCTTGATGCAGACCGGTCCCTTGTGTTATACTGAGTGCAGCGACCAATTGGAAAACTCACCCATTCAGATCGAGGTATGTGTCGATGTATAAAAATATCGTGTTTGATTTCGGCGGCGTCATGGTCGATTTTGACCCCAAGGAGTATCTGGTGGACCGTTTCTGCAACGCTGATGTGGAGGAGCAGGTCAGCGCCCTGACCTTTGACAGCGAAGAGTGGAAGCTGCTGGACGCCGGGCTCATCACCCGATTCGAGGCCAACCAGCGGATGTTGGCCAAGGCCAGAGAACAGGGCTGCGCCTTTGAGGTGCAGGGCGTTCTGGATGACTGGATGCACATCCTGCGCCCCCGCCGCCGGATGCAGGAGCTGGTGCAGAAGCTGAAAGCCCACGGCTACTGCGTTTATTACCTGAGCAATATTCCGGAAGATGTGCTCGACCTGCTGATGAACCGGGACATGAAGGGCCTGTTCGACGGCGGCGTGGCCTCCTGCGAGGTCCACATCAACAAGCCGGACCCCCGCATCTACAAGGCGCTGCTGGAAAAATACCACCTCAAGGCACAGGAGAGCGTCTTCATCGACGACCGGCTGGACAATGTGCAGGCGGCCTTCCGGCTGGGCTTTGCCGGCATCCAGATGAAGGAGAGCGTCGGCACACTGGTGCGCAGCCTTGCCACCTGCGGCGTGGCCCTGCGCTGAGCCGCACCAAAACACAAACCGCCCGGTTCCATGCTGTTTTCGGCACGGAACCGGGCGGTTTTCTGCGCGTAGGAGTTACGAAGTTACTTGGCTTCGTAATTCTGGCAGAAGTGCGGGGTCTCGATCTGCTGAGTGGTGCAGGAGCAGTGCTCCGTCACCTTGATCTGCGGCAGGTCACACTTGCAGCTCTCCACATTGTGGCGGCACTTGCAGACGTCGCAGACAACACCGGTATTTTCCATTCGTTCTCACCTCTTTGAATCTGGGATGCTTCTAGGATGCCCCCATTCCGTGAGATTTATACACCGGTCACTTCCCCGCCCCGGCCTCGCGTTTGGCCCGGATGGTCACGACCACATGCCGGATGGAAAGGATGGGGTGCACCGGCAGCATCCGCGGCCCGGCCCAGCGCATGACAGTGCGGATCTTCTCCCGCATGGCAGGCTTGTAGCAGTGGACTTTGCAGGCCGAACAGAAGGTCTTCGTCTCCATGAACGGACAATGGTCGATGCGGGCCAGCGCATAATCGCGAAGCTCCTGACATTCCGGGCAGAGCGAGCCTTTGGGGCCGTGGTGCTGCCTGCGGCAGTAGAGCGCGATCATCTCACTCACCAGAAGTTGTTCATCCGCGCGCTTTTTCACAAGGTCTTTCGGGGTGGTCTGTTTCATGCGTTCCTCCAGATACAACAAAAAACCGGCAGAAAGCCGGTATCGTTCGGTTCTCTGTCGGTTAGTTTATCAAGACAAACTCATTTTGTCAAGAGAAAAGGCTTACCATGCAGCCAGGTCAGCGCCCAGCTTGCGGCAGGCAGCCTGGACATCATCGTCGGGCGTCTCGTTGCAGATGAGGCCCTCTTCGCTGAACAGGACCGCGCCGTCCTCCTTGACACGCTCGCACCAATCGCGCATCCACTGGCCGTCGCCCCAGCCATAGGAGCCGAACAGAGCGACCTTCTTGCCGTTCAGGGAACCTTCCAGAGAAGCGAACATCGGCTCGAACTCGCTCTCCTCCAGCTGCTCAGCGCCCATTGCGGGGCAGCCGAATGCCACAACGTCATATTCGCCCAGCTTGGCAGCATTCATCTCGCCGCAGGGAACGATGGTGGCGGCAGCACCTGCCCCCTCAGCGATGCAGTTTGCCATGGTCTCAGTGTTGCCGGTCGCGCTCCAGAATACGATTGCTACTTTGCTCATAAAGAAGAACCTCTCTTTCAATTGTGGTTAGTATATTCTAACTTTTATCACCAGGAAAATGCGTCATCCGAAACGGACACGCATTTTTTGGTTAGATTTCTCTAACCACTGACAGGATACCACAATGCGGCAGGGTTGTCAAGGTTCTTTTGCAGTTTTTTCCACTCCCCTGCTCAAAGCAGCTGCGGAACGGTGAACATCAGCGTCAGCACACCGAAAATGACCGGCTGATGGAGCAGATACAGTACCAGCGAGTGCCGCCCCAGCCAGCCCAGCGGCGGGCAGACCGACCGGCGCAGCGGCTCCATCCGTTTGCGGCCGACAAGAGGATGCAGGTAGTACCCCGCCCAGAACAAAAACAGCCACGGCAGCAGCGGGAAGTAATCGGAGGAATAAAAGGAGACCGGATAAAAGCCGAGGTATGCCGTGAGGTAGTTGGCATACAGCCCCTGCGGCAGCGCCCAGCGCAGCGGGCCAAGCCCCCAATAGCCGTCCATCGTGTGATAGGTCAGCGCGAACAGGATCAGACTGACCGCCAGCCCCACCGCCGGCGGGATCTTTTGCAGCCACTTCTGCACAAGGCCCGTCAGGAGCATGGCCGAGCCCAGCAGAGTCAGCACCCCAAACCAGACCACATCTTCCGGCATGAACAGCAGCGTCACCGCTGTGACCAGCGCTCCGGCACCAAAGACCGCCGCGCCGCGTTTGAGCGGATGATGCCCCAGCGGCAGACAGAAACCGGACAGCAGGATGAACACCCAGCAGATGGATTGCTGCCACAGCCGCCCCTGCCCGGCGGAATACCACGGCACCACGACCCCGAACAGATACACGGCATCCCACATGCCATGGTAGAGCATCATGCTGATAAGGTCAAGCCCGCGCAGCTCATCCAGCAGCGCGTAACGGGATGAAGACGATTTCATGAGGAAACTTCCTTTTTCGTTTTTTGTCTCATTGTACGCTTTGCCGCCGGGCGCGTCAAGCAAAAAGGCTGCTGTGCAGCCTGAGCCACACAGCAGCCTTTGAAAAAACGGGATCAGACCTCGGTGTTGAAGTAGCGCTTCAGCAGGCCCTCGAAGCCACGGCCGTGACGTGCTTCATCCTTCGCCATCTCATGGACGGTGTCGTGGATGGCGTCCAGATTCAGAGCCTTTGCCTTCTTGGCCAGGTCCATCTTGCCAGCGCAGGCACCGCACTCGGCCTCAGCGCGCATCATCAGGTTCTTCTTGGTGCTGTCGGTGACGACCTCACCCAGCAGCTCGGCGAAGCGGGATGCGTGGTCGGCTTCCTCGTAAGCGTAGCGCTTGTAAGCCTCAGCGATCTCCGGGTAGCCCTCGCGCTCTGCGACGCGGGCCATGGCCAGATACATGCCGACCTCGCTGCACTCACCCTCGAAGTTTGCGCGCAGACCGTCCACGATCTCCTGGGGAACACCCTCAGCCTTGCCAATGCCGACGACATGCTCGGTCACATAGGTGTTGCCGGTCTTCTCTACGAATGCAGAAGCGGGAGCCTTGCAAACGGGGCACTGCTCCGGGATGGAGCCTTCAGCGATATAACCACAAACGGTGCAGACATACTTTTTCATAAGATAGACCTCCATAATTTCTCAGTTATTCTTTTGGCCTTCCCTGGTACGGTCGGCCTTGGTTTCTGAGCCTATTATAGCAATGATTCCTAGGTTAGTCAAGGATAATTTTAAGAATTATTCCTACTTAACAGTTTGTTTACACCTGGAGATTGCCGCTGGTGGCAGCGTCAGAACCGTCGGCCGCGTCGAACTCATAATCGTTGCCGGGCAGGATGGCGTTGAGCAGGATGCCGACGATGGCAGCGATGGCCAGACCGGACAGATTGATGGAGACGCTGCCCACCATGAAGGTCAGGCCGCCCACCGAGTTGAAGCCCAGCGCGGACACCAGAATGACAGCAGCAACGATCAGGTTGCGGCTGTTGGTGAAGTCCACCCGGTTCTCGACCACGTTGCGGACACCGATGGCAGAGATCATGCCATACAGCACGAAGCTGATGCCGCCGATGATGCCGGTGGGGATGGTGTTGATGACCGCCTCAAACTTGGGGCTGAAGCTCAGGATGATGGCCAGCACCGCAGCGATGCGGATGACCAGCGGGTCGTAGATGCGGCTCAGCGCGAGAACGCCGGTGTTCTCGCCGTAGGTGGTGTTGGCCGGGCCGCCCAGCAGGCCGGCCATGGTGGTCGCAAGGCCGTCGCCCATCAGGGTGCGGTTCAGGCCGGGGTCGTTGATATAGTTGTGGCCGACGGTGGCGCTGATGGCGGCAATATCGCCGACGTGCTCCATCATGGTCGCCAGTGCGATGGGCAGGATGGTGAAGAGGGCGCTGATGAACTCCGGGCTGCCGTCGATGGCGAACAGGCCCATGGCGTTCTGATGCAGCGGGATGCCGAACCAGTCGGCGGCAGCGATGGCCTGGAAATCCACGGAGCCGGTCACGAGAGCGACCGCATAGGAGACCAGAACACCGATGAGGATGGGCAGGATCTTGACCATACCCTTGCCCCAGATGTTGCAGACGATGACCGTGCCCAGCGCCACAAAGGCCAGCAGCCAGTTCGACTCACAGTTGGTGATGGCAGAGGGAGCCAGGATCAGGCCGATGGAGATGATGATGGGGCCCGTGACCACCGGCGGGAAGAACTTCATGATGCGGCGGATGCCGAAGGTGGAGATGAGCAGGCTGACCACCAGATACAGGATGCCGGAGAAGGCAACGCCTGCGCAGGCATAGGGCAGCATCTTCGTGTTGGCAACGGTCAGGTTGCCGTTGGCATCTGCCAGCATGGGGGCCACGATGGAAAAGCCGCCCAGATAGGCAAACGACGAGCCAAGGAAAGCCGGGACCTTGCCTCTGGTGACCAGATGGAACAGCAGCGTACCCAGACCTGCGCAGAGCAGCGTAGTGGAAACGCTCAGGCCCGTCAGCAGCGGCACCAGCACCGTGGCACCGAACATGGCGAACATGTGCTGTACGCCGAGGATCAGCATCCGACCCGTGCCCAGCTGGCGCGCATCGTAAATGCCTTTGGAGTAGTCGATTTTTTCACTCATAAAAGAGTTCTCCTTTCGCGTTTTACTTCCAAAAAAAGAGGCATTGCCGCAAAAAAGCGACAGTGCCTCAGCTTTCGGGAAGAAAAAACATTCGGGACGGAAGAGCAGCCTCCGTGCTCCGCAAAGTCGAACCGTGCATTCTGCTCTCCCCTTCCCTTCGTACGCTGTAAAGTATATCAGAAACCACCCCGTTCTGCAATGGATTTTCGGTTTTTGGGCATTCTTTCTGCGACTGCTTTCTTTTTCAGGCTTTATTCCTCTGCGGCAGCATTTTGCACCTGCATCTTGCAATCCGGCCCCCTGCGCACTATAATAATACCGATTAAATGGATTGAGATTTAAGGAGACCCAATGATCTATCTGGATTATTCCGCCAATACCCCGGCCGACCCGCAGGTGCTCGACCGGTTCTGCTCCGTAGAGCGGCGCTGCATCGGCAACGCCAACTCCCATCATCAGGCAGGCACCGCCGCCAGAGCCGAGATCGACGCTGCCACGCTGAAGATTGCCGCTTTGCTGGGCGTACAGCCTGCCGAGATCATCTATACCTCCGGTGCCAGCGAATCCAACAACTTCGCGCTCAAGGGGCTGGCCCGGCTCTCTCGCCATGCGGGCAGGCACATCATCTCCACCCCGCTGGAGCATTCGTCCGTCAGCGGCACTCTGACCGCGCTGCAGGAGCAGGGCTATGAGATCGACCTGCTGGACATCCGGCGGGACGGAACCGTAGACCTTGACCATCTGAAAGAGCTGCTGCGGCCGGACACCATCGCCGTGGCGGTCACGCTGGTAGACAGCGAACTCGGCGTCGTGCAGCCGGTGGAGGAGATCGCCGCCATCCTGAAGGACTACCCCGACTGTCATCTGCATGTCGATGCCACCCAGGCCGTTGGAAAGATCCCCGTCTCGTTTGAAGGGGTGGACACCATGAGCCTGACGGCCCACAAATTCTATGGCCTGAACGGCATTGGCCTGCTGCTCAAGCGGCGGAATCTGGCACTGGAGCCGCTCATTCACGGCGGCGAGAGCACCACCATCTACCGCAGCGGCACCCCTACGGTGGCGCTGGCGTCTTCTCTGGCCTGTGCGCTGGAACTTGCTGTGGAAAACCTGCCGGAACGCTCTGTCTCTGTCCAAAAGCGGAACGCCGAACTCCGCGCGGCCCTGTGCCAGCACCCGGAGGTGCGTATCAACAGCCCGGAAAATGCCATCCCGCACATCCTGAACCTCAGCGTCCAGAACGTAAAGGGCACAGTCTTTCAGCGGGAACTGGACGCCCACGGCGTCTGCGTCTCGGTCAAATCGGCCTGCTCGTCGGACGGCCTGCCCTCCCGTGCAGTGTTTGCCGTCAGCCGGGACCGCCGCAATGCCCTCTCGTCCTGGCGCATCAGTCTGAGCCATCTGACCACCGAGGCAGAGATCCAGGAATTTTTACGGGTGTTCGACGTCTGCTGCCAGCAGCTGACCGCCGCACACGGAGATCGATAAGGAGAAATCATGAAACGCGAACTCGAACCCTATCAGATGATCGAACGCAGCATCATCAAAAAATACCGCAAAGAGCTTTGGACCCCCTTCATCGTAGCCGTCAAACGGTATGAGCTCATCCAGGCAGGCGACAAGATCGCCGTCTGCATCTCCGGCGGCAAGGACTCCATGCTGATGGCAAAGCTCATGCAGGAACTGCAAAAGCACAGCGATGTCCCCTTTGAGCTGGTCTTCCTCGTGATGGACCCCGGCTACAATGAGCTCAATCGCCAGAAGATCGAATCCAACGCGGCACTGCTGCACATCCCGGTGACCATCTTTGAGAGCAACATCTTCTCGGTGGCCAACAACACCGACAAGAACCCCTGCTATCTCTGCGCCCGGATGCGCCGCGGCCACCTGTACAGCAAGGCCAAGGAGCTTGGCTGCAACAAGATCGCGCTGGGCCACCACTTCAACGATGTCATCGAGACGACCGTCATGAGCATGTTCTACGGCTCCCAGCTGCAGGCCATGCCGCCCAAGCTCCACAGCACCAGCTTCCCCGGCATGACCCTCATCCGTCCGATGTACTGCATCCGCGAGGAGGACATTCTGGCCTGGAAGCGGTACAACGACCTGGAATTCATCCAGTGCGCCTGCCGCTTCACCGAGAACTGCACCATGTGCGATAATGGCGGCGGCGGTTCCAAGCGGCAGGAGACCAAGCTCCTGCTCCGCCGCCTCAAGCGCGACAACCCCAACATCGAAAACAGCATTTTCCGCAGCATCCATGCCGTCGCGCTGGACACCATGCCGGGGTATAAATCCGAAGGCGTGGAGCATAGCTTTCTGGAACGGTTTCATGCGATGGAAGAAATGGCAGCTGACGTTGAGCTGTGAGCTTCTGCGAAAAATCATGCAGCATCGGTGGTATCATAAACAAGCTGTTTCACTATCGCAATTTTCAAAAATAGTGCCCATCAACACGGCATATTTGCGATATGCAGTTTGCGGATGTTGCTTGTGCATTAAAAACGCAAACTGCTATAAAAAAGCGGGAATGAACCGGACGATTCCGGTCCATTCCCGCTTTTCAGCTTTGTGAAACCAGTTGGAGTCAAACGCTTACAGCAAGTTCACGTACACTCAACAGGGGCTTCCTCTTTTATTAGATAGAGATCGTGTTGCAAACGTCGATCAGCACCGGGTCGAGGGTCTTGGTCATTTCAAGAGCCTCATCGACGGGGTAATCCACGAGGTGCTCTCCCTTCATGCCGACGATGCGGTTGTACTTTCCCTCTTCCAGCAGGCAGACAGCATGGTAGCCCATGGCGGAAGCGTTTACGCGGTCGCGCAGAGTGGGAGAGCCGCCGCGCTGGACGTGGCCCAGGATGGTGGCACGGGTATCAATGCCGGTGCGGGCCTGGATCTCGTTGGCGATCTCCTGCGAGTGGCCGATGCCCTCGGCAACGATGACGATGAAGTGGCGCTTGCCGGTGCGCTGCGTCTCGGTGATCTTATCGAGGATGTCGTGCTGCATGTCGAATTCCTTCTCCGGCAGCAGGACCGCCATTGCACCAGAGGCGATGGCGACGTTCAGAGCGATGTAACCCGCATTGCGGCCCATGACCTCGACAACGCTGCAGCGGTCGTGGCTCTGGGTGGTGTCGCGCAGTTTGTCGATCATTTCCAGAGCGGTGTTCATCGCGGTATCGTAGCCGATGGTGTAATCGGTGCAGGCAATATCATTGTCGATGGTGCCGGGCAGGCCGATCATCGGGATGCCGCGGTGTGCCAGCTCACGGGCGCCACGGTAGGAGCCGTCGCCGCCGATGACGACCAGCGCATCAATGCCGAGCTCGCGGCACTTGGCAGCGCCCTTGTCCTGGCCCTCTTTGGTCTTGAACTCCAGGCAGCGGGCGGTGTACAGGATGGTGCCGCCGGCCTGGATGATGTTGGAAACACTGCGCAGGTTCATTTCAAAGCATTCGCCGTTCAGCAGGCCGTTGTAGCCGCGCTGAATGCCGATCATCCGATATCCCTTGTGCAGACCGGTACGAACCACAGCGCGCACTGCAGCATTCATGCCGGGGGCGTCGCCGCCGCTGGTCAAGACACCAATCGTTTTGATTTGCTTTTCCATAAGAGAGATTCCCTCCAATTGTTTCTTCATTCACCTCGGAGCAGTGCCCCTTCTTCCTGACACTGCTCCATTGCTTTGCTCATTTCTGATACGACTTGCCTTGAATTATTATAGCACAGTTTTCCTGTGAATCCAATACCTTTTTGAAACTCCGTTAAAATTTTGCTAAAGTCTGCTTTGCCGCGAAGCTGCGATGATTTTTATGAAAGTTGCATCTGCACGATTCGTTCCATAGCATGTTATTTTGTTGCAACGTTCTTTTCGCCGACCAGACGCCGCAGCTCCTGGAAGAAGAGCGGATGGCCGGAAGTATACAGTCTGCGGGGGGCCGCAAGCTTCTGTTTGGTGTCCTCCAGATAGAAGATGACCGGCATATCACCGTCAAAAATCTCCAGCAGGTTGACGACTTTTGCATACTGCGGGCAGCTGCGCGACGGCAGACGGATATAGAGCCGCTGGGTCGCATCCCGCATCCGGTCCGGGCGGTTCGCCTGCGGGTGCTTGGGGTCGTAGCCTTCAATGGGCGAGATGCTTTCGGCCATCAGCTTGGACGGCTCGTCCTCGCGGACCGACAGACGCCCCTCGACGACCACAACGGCATTTTCCCGGATGGCATCCCGGAAGACCTCCAGCACCTTCGGGAAGACGATGACCTCCATTGTGCCGGTCAGGTCTTCCACGCTGGTAAAGGCCATCAGGCTGTTCGACTTGGTGGTCATCATCCGGCTCTTGACAATGGTGCAGACGATGCGGACATGGGCATTGTCCAGCCCATGCGCTTCCTCGCCGGTCAGGGCCTTGATGGAATGGGTCGCAAATTTTGCCGACTGCTCCCGGTACGCATCCAGCGGGTGGCCGGACAGGTACAGGCCGCTGACCTCTTTTTCCTGCTGCAGCAGTTCGGTGTGGGAGTATTCTTCGAGGTGCCGGATCTCATATACATCCTTCGACGTGCTCTGTGCTCCCCCGCTCATCAGCGAGAACAGGTCGAGCTGCCCGTCCAGATTCCGCCGGGAGTCGCTCTCCACACTCTTGATGATGCCATCCACGGCCTCCACGAGGCTGTGGCGGTTCTCGCCCATGCTGTCGAACGCGCCCGCCTTGACGAGGCTTTCCACGGCCCGGCGGTTCATTTCGTTGCCGTACAGCCGCTTGCAGAAATCATACAGGCTGGCGTAGGGCTTTTCCCCACGCTCTTCCACGATGCGTTCCACAAGGTTGCGGCCCACGCTCTTGACCGCGTTCAGGCCGAACCGGATCTGCCCCCTGGCATCCGCCGTAAAGCCGCCGTTCGAAATGTTGATATCCGGCGGGAGCACCCGGATGCCCAGGCGGGCACATTCGCCCGAATACTCGATGACCTTATCGGTATTATCGAGCACACTGGTCAGCAAGGCCGCCATGAACTCGCTGGGGTAATGGCACTTGAGATAGGCCGTCTGGAATGCGACATACGCATAGCAGGCCGCGTGGCTCTTGTTGAACGCATAGGACGCAAAGCTCGACATTTCGTCATAGATCTCGTTGGCGACCTTTTCCGAGATGCCGTTGGCCACGCAGCCGGGGCATTCGTGGCCGGGCTCGGTGCAGCCGTGAACAAAGTGTTCCCGCTCCGCTTCCATGACCGCATGTTTCTTCTTGCTCATGGCGCGGCGGACATTGTCTGCCTGCCCGAACGAAAAGCCTGCCAGCTCACGGAAGATCTGCATGACCTGCTCCTGATAGACGATGCAGCCGTTGGTCACATCCAGAATGTGGGCCAGCTGCGGGGTCTTGTAGCTGATCTTTTCCGGCTCGTGGCGGTTGCGCAGATAGGTCGGGATAGAATCCATCGGGCCGGAGCGGTACAGACTGATGAGTGCGATGACATCTTCCAGGTTCTGCGGCTGCAGCCCTACGAGGACCTGCTTCATGCCCGAAGATTCGAGCTGGAACACGCCCTCCGTCTCGCCCTGACCCAGCATTTTGTAGGTCTCCGGGTCATCGTAATCGAGCGCTGCAACGGAGAAATCTGGTTCTTTTTTCTGGATGGCCGTTTCTGCATCCCGAATGACCGTCAGTGTGCGCAGGCCGAGGAAGTCCATCTTCAGCAGGCCAAGCTCCTCGATCTCGGTCATGTTGAACTGGGTCACAGGCAGACCGTCGTTGGTGGCGAGGGGCAGATAGTAGTCGGTCGGTTCCGGGGTGATGACGACGCCCGCCGCGTGGGTGGACGCATGGCGCGGCATTCCCTCCACCTTGAGGGCCGTGTCGATCAGTTCCTGGACCTTCGGGTCGGTGTCGTACATCCGCTTCAGCTCGGCCGAGACTTCCAATGCGCGCTTCAGCGTCATCTTCAGTTCCATCGGGACCTGCTTTGCGACTACATCCACATCCTGATAGGGCATCCCCATCACACGGCCCACGTCACGGATGGCGTTGCGGGCGGCCATGGTGCCAAAGGTGACGATCTGCGCCACATGGTCGGCACCGTATTTCCGGTTGACGTAGTCGATGACTTCCTGACGGCGCTCATAGCAGAAGTCCACGTCGAAGTCGGGCATACTGACACGTTCGGGGTTCAGGAAACGCTCGAAGATGAGGTTGTAGCGGATGGGGTCGATGTCAGTGATGCCGACGCTGTAGGCCGCAATGCTGCCTGCACCGGAACCACGGCCCGGCCCCACCGGGATGCCCTGGCTCTTGGCGTAGTTGATATAATCCCAGACGATCAGATAGTAGTTCGTGTAGCCCATCGTCTTGACCACGCCGATCTCGTAGGTCAGGCGGTCTTTGTTGGCCTGCGGGACATCGGGGCCGTAGCGGCGCTCCAGACCCTCCCAGCAGAGCTTTTCAAAAAAAGCCTGGTTGTCCATTCCGTTGGGCGCTTTGTAGTAGGGAATCTTGGTGTGGCCGAAGTCAAAATCAAAGTTACACTGGTCCGCGATTTTCTGGGTGTTCTCGCAGGCCTCCGGCACCATGGCGAACAGATCGTACATTTCATCCGTCGTCTTGACGTAAAACTCATCGGTCTGGAACTCCATCTTATCGGCGTCCTGCATGGTCTTGCCGGTCTGGATGCAGAGAAGGATGCTCTGCATTTTGGCGTCTTCCCTGCGTAGATAGTGGGAGTCGTTGGTGGCGGCCATGGGGATGCCCGTCTCCCGCGCCAGCTTGATGAGCTGGGGCAGAACGATGGTGTCCTCTTCCAGGCCGTGGTCCTGCAGCTCAATGTAGTAATTGCCTTCGCCAAACAGGTCCCGGTACCACAGCGCCGCGTTTTTTGCCCGCTCGTAGTCCCCCGCCAGAATGGCCTGCGGGATCTCGCCCGCCAGACAGGCCGAAAGGCAGATAAGCCCTTCGTGGTATTGTTCGAGCAGCTGCTTATCAACGCGGGGCTTGGAGTAGAACCCCTCGGTGAAGGCTGCGGAGACCATTTTAATAAGGTTCTTGTAGCCGGTCTCATTTTTGCACAGCAGGATCAGATGGTTGTTGCCGTCAATCTTGTTGACCTTATCGAACCGGGTGCGAGTGGCAACGTAGACTTCGCAGCCGATGATGGGCTTGATGCCCGCTTTTTTGGCCGCTTTGTAAAACTGCACACAGCCGTACATGACGCCGTGGTCGGTGCAGGCGATGGCCGTCTGCCCGCACTCCTTCACGCGGTCCATCAGCTGGTCGATGCGGCAGGCACCGTCCAGCAGGCTGTATTCCGTATGGATATGGAGGTGGACGAAATCCCGCCCCAGATGATTGTTTTCGCTGATCTCGCTCACGTCGTTGCCTCCTGTTCCAACCGTTCCCGCATGGTCTGCGCCAGCAGTTCCAGCTTTTTCATCCGATGCGACAGCCCCGATTTGCTGACCGGCGGGTCAAAGCAGGCGCAGAGCGCCGTCAACGAGAGGTCCGGATTTTCCAACCGCTTGGCCGCCGCCTGCTGCAGCACCTCCGGCAGGGTCTCCAGCGCATTCTGCTCCTGCAAAAAGCGGATGGCTTTCAGCGTCTGCGCATTGGCGCGGGCTGTTTTGCCGAGATTGGCGGTATCGCAGTTGGTGTGGCGGTTGATCTGGTTCCGCATCTGCTTCACGGCTTTCTGCGCATTGATCTGCGCTGCCGCCTGGGCCGCCCCCATAAACGCCAGAATGCGTTCCACGTTGGCGCAGCTCTTGACGTAAACCAGGTTCACGCCGTTGCGGCGGGTGCGGTGGGGCGCAAACTCATGCTCGGCCAGCAGCGCTTCAAAGTCTCTGGCGAGATTGGTGCGGCTCGTTAAAAATTCGATGTTGTATTCTTTTTTTGGGTCCGTGACGGTTCCGCCGCAGAGAAACGCCATGCCGATGTAGGCGCTGACGCAGGTCTGACAGCGGATCATCCGGGGGTCGATCTGCAAGCTCGTCTCACTGCCGGTGGTGCCGAACAGTTCATGCAGCCGCGCCACCTGTTCAGGCTCCCGGATGCCAAACTCGTACACCACCCCGCTGGGGCGGCTCTTTTCCAGAATGGTGCCCCGGACGCCGCAGCGGGCAAACAGCTGCTCGGCCACGCGGGCGGTCAGCTCCTGCTCCGTCTGGAGCACAAGGCCCTTGGCGTCGAAATATTTGGCAAAGCAGGCGATGCCGTAGGCCGCCGCGCGGACGCAGCAGTCTTTCTGCAATTGCAGGCTGTGCTGCGCGATCTCTTCCCGTGCCTGGGATGCAAAACTCATCTTGTCGTTCCTTCTTCGATCTGCCGTTCAGCGGGAGGCATCGCGGTGCTGGACGCCGGGCTGGTAGCCCAGGCCCTCGCAGTATTCCGCGATCTTCCGCGCAAAGGTGATGGAGCGGTGTTTGCCGCCCGTGCACCCCACGGCAATGGTCAGCTGGCTCTTGCCCTCCTTGACGTAGAGCGGCAGGGCATATTCCAGAAATGCTTCGTACCGGCGCAGCAGTTCCTGCGCCTCCGGTTTGCCCATGACGAAATCCACGACTTCCTGATCCAGGCCGGTCTTGAACTTCAGATCCGGGACATAGAACGGATTGGGCAGGCAGCGCACATCCAGCACCAGGTCTGCGTCCGCCGGGACGCCGAACTTGAAGCCGAACGACATCACCGTCAGCCGCATCGCACTCCGCGCCCCGCCGTTCTGCACAAAGAGTTCGCAGATGCGCTCCTTGTTCTGCGCGGTGGAGAGCAGCGCCGTATCCACGATATAATTCGCGCGCTCCTTAAAGGGGCGGAGGATCTGGTGTTCTTTCTGGAAGGCTTCCCGCGTGGAGATGCCCTCCGCAATGCTGATCGGGTGGCGGCGGCGGGTCTCGCTGTAACGGCGCATCAGCACATCGTCCGGTGCGTCGAGGAAGAGGATCTCGTAGGCGATCCCCTGCTGGTCCAGCAGGTCGAGCGCCTTCTCGATCTCCTCGCTGGAACGGCAGCCGCGCACGTCCATGGACAGCGCCACCCGCTTCAGCTTGTTGTCACCGGCTTTGGAGAATGCGGTGATGCTCGGCAGCAGTTCCGCCGGGACATTGTCGATGCAGAAAAAGCCGATATCTTCCAGCGCATTCATAGCCACAGACTTTCCTGCGCCGGAAAGCCCGCTTACGATCAGCAGATCCATTTCTCTTCCCTCTTATGCTTTCACGACACGAATTTCTTTTTCCAGGTCGAACCCGGTCTTTTCCTTTACGATGGCCCGCACCTCGTCGCACAGAGCCAGCACATCGGCGCAGGTCGCGCCGCCCAGATTCACCACGAAGCCGCAGTGCTTCTCGCTGACAGCCGCGCCGCCGTGGCGGAAACCACGCAAGCCGCACTGGTCGATGAGGGCCGCCGCAAACGCGCCCGCCGGGCGCTTGAAGGTGCTGCCGGCGCTGGGCTTGTCGAGCGGCTGCTTTTCCACCCGCTTTGCCATCAGCTCGTTCATCCGGGCTTTGATGGCGTCCGGGTCGCCCCGCTTCAGATGGAACATTGCACTCAGGATGCAGCCGCCGTTTTCCTCAAAAATGCTGTGCCGGTAGGAAAGGTCGAGCGCGGCAGTCTCTGCCTCCACGATGTCGCCGTCCTGCGTCAGATACCGCACCGACTGCAGCACATCCTTCATCTCGCCGCCGTAGGCTCCAGCGTTCATATAGACCGCACCGCCCACCGTGCCGGGGATGCCGTAGGCAAATTCCAGCCCGGTCAGGCTGTCTTCCAGTGCGGCGGTGCACAGACTCGAAAGCTTCAGGCCCGCACCGGCGACCACAGCATCATAGACCTCGCCCGGCGCTGCCCCCGGATGCGCGACCTGTTCCAGAAAGCCGATGCCCATTTTCAGGGCCATGGTATCAATGACCACGCCCCGGTAACCGGCATCCTCAAACAGAATGTTGCTGCCGTTGCCCAGCAGGTAGTACTTCACGCCCTGCTCTTTGCAGAGTGCGATCACGCGGCAGAGCTGCTCTTCGGTCTCCGGCAGGGCGAACACATCCGCCGGGCCGCCGATCTTAAAGGTGCAGTGGGCTGCCAGCGGCTCGTCTGCCCGGTAGGCAATGCCTTCGGCCTGCAGCTGTTGTTTCAATCGTTCCATAAACGCTTCGTTCCTTTTCGTATGAGAATCTTATTCGATGGTGCCTTCGAGGCCCAGACGGATGAGCAGCTCCTTGGCGGCGTTGTAGCCCATCTTCTTCTGGCGGTTGTTGATGGCCGCCGTTTCCAGCACAACGGCGAGGTTGCGTCCCGGCGAGACCGGGATGCTGGTGCTGGGGATATTGACGCCCAGGATCTCGTAATACTCGCTTTCGAGACCGGTGCGCTGATAGTTTTTGGTGGGGTCCCAGGCTTCCAGCTGGACCACGAGGTCCAGACTCTCGCTCACCTTGACCGCGCCCACGCCGAACACGCGGGCCACATTGACGATGCCGATGCCGCGCAGCTCAATGAAGTGGCGGATGTTCTCCGGGGCCGTGCCCATGATCTGGCGGTTCGAGACCTTGCGCAGCTCCACAGCATCGTCGGCCACAAGGCGGTGGCCGCGCTTGACCAGCTCGATCGCCAGCTCGCTCTTGCCGATGCCGCTGTCACCCAGAATGAGGATGCCCTCGCCGTACACCTCCACCAGAACACCGTGGCGGGTGATGCGGGGCGCAAGCTCAAGGTTCAGCACGCTGATGAGGCTGCCCATCAGGGTGCAGGTCGTTTCGTTGGAGCGCAGCAGCGCCACGCCGTGCTTTTTGGCCAGCTCCTGCATCTCCGGGAACGGTTTCAGCTCCTCGCTGCGGCCCACGATAACAGCCGGCGGCTGCTGACGGAACAGCTGGTCCAGCGCTTCATAGCGCTTTTCCGGCGAAAGGCCGGACAGGAAGTTCATCTCGGCCAGACCCATGATCTGCAGCCGCAGTTTATCAAAGTAATCGTAATAGCCCGCCAGGAACAGACCCGGACGGTTGACTTCCGCGATCTCGACGCTGATGTTTTCGAGGTCCTGCGGAGCGTAGACCACATCCATGCTGACCTTTTCGGTCAGCTTCTTGAGCGAAACGGTAAAATTCGCCATCGTTCTTCCTCCTGCGTGTATTCCTCAACTGCGGGCAGACCCTCCCGCAGGCATTCCTTCTCTTATTATAAACGAGATGGTTTCGGATTACAATGATTCTTTTGGGAAAAGTTCCTGCGTTTCACGGTTGCATCCACCCGATTTTCCTTTATAATAGGAAGTAAGCCCTGAAGAGCGGAAAAAGTCTGTCGCTTTACATGAATTTTACACTCTGCCGATTTCCGATTTTACATTGCGTGTCTATACTCAGAATCAGGAGAATTTCACGTCAATTAAAAGTGAGGAACGCACATATGACAATCTTCAACGTTTTTTCGCTCCTGGGAGGCCTGGCCCTGTTCCTGTTCGGCATGGACATCATGGGCAAGGCTCTGGAAAAGCAGGCGGGCGGCCAGCTGCAAAAGATCCTGAGCAAGCTGACCGATAACCCGCTCAAGGGCTTTTTCCTGGGCCTCGGCGTCACCGCCGTGATCCAGTCTTCCAGCGCCACCACCGTTATGGTGGTCGGTTTCGTCAACAGCGGCATCATGGAACTGCACCAGGCCATCGGCATCATCATGGGCAGCAACGTGGGCACCACCGTCACCAGCTGGATCCTGAGCCTTTCCGGCCTGCAGGGCGACAGCTTCTTTATCCAGCTGCTCAAGCCCACCTCGTTCAGCCCCCTGCTGGCCTTCATCGGCATCCTGCTCTACATGGGCAAGAGCGAAAAGCGGAAGGGCATCGGCACCATCCTCATCGGCTTTGCCGTTCTGATGACCGGCATGACCGCCATGTCCAATGCGGTCACCCCGCTGCAGGATGAAGTCTGGTTCACCAACCTCTTCATCCGCTTCTCCAACCCGCTGCTGGGTGTTCTGGTCGGCGCACTCGTTACCGGCATCATCCAGAGCTCCAGCGCCAGCGTCGGCATCCTGCAGGCGCTCAGCTCCACCGGCGTCATCACCTACGGCAGCGCCATCCCCATCATCATGGGCCAGAACATCGGCACCTGCGTCACCGCGCTGATTTCCTCTGTGGGTGCCAACAAAAACGCCCGCCGCGCCGCCATGGTGCATCTGTACTTCAACATCATCGGTGTGACCCTCTTTCTGGCAATGTACTATGGCCTGAATCTGGTCCTGCACTTCACCTTTGTCAACGATACCGTCACGGCGTGGGGCATCGCTGTCATCCACTCTGTGTTCAACATTGCGGCCACGGCGGTCCTGCTGCCGTTCGCCAACGTTCTGGAAAAGCTGGCCATCCTCACCATCCCGGACGATGCCGAGAAAGAGAGCTTCGCCCTGCTGGATGAGCGTCTGCTCAAGACGCCCGCCGTTGCTGTGGAGCGCGCCCGCGCCGCCACGGCGGATATGGCCGAGCTGGCCCGCGTGGGCGTGGTGCAGGCCATGAGCCTGACCCACCAGTGGGACGACACCCTGGCCCAGAAAGTCCGGGACGAAGAAGCCAAGGTAGACCAGTACGAAGATGCCCTCGGCACCTATCTGGTCAAGCTGTCCAGCCGGGAGCTGAGCCACGCCGACAGCCAGAGCGTGAATACGCTGCTCCACACCATCAGCGATTTCGAGCGCATCAGCGACCATTCCGTGAATCTGCTCAGCTCTGCCGAAGAGATCCACGCCAAGAACATCGCGTTCTCCCAGGATGCGCACGAGGAGCTGCAGGTTCTGGAAGGCGCGGTGCAGGATGTGCTGAGCCGCACGACCGATGCGTTCCGCAAGGCCGACCTGCATCTGGCCAGCAAGGTCGAACCCATGGAGACCGTTGTGGACGAACTGGTCCGCGCCATCAAGGCACGGCATGTGGCCCGTCTGCAGGCTGGCAGCTGCTCCATCGAATACGGCTTCGTGCTGGAAGACCTGCTGACCAACTATGAGCGTGTCTGCGACCACTGCAGCAACGTTGCCGTTGCCCAGATCGAAGTCGCACAGGACAGCTTTGATACCCACGCCTATCTGAACGATCTCCGCTACGGCAACGACACCAAGGAGAGCGAACAGTTCCGCCGCCGCCTGGACCGTTACCGCGAGCGGTATCTCTTCCCAGACGGTGAACCCGCCGTGGCAAGCGAAAAGGAGGACCCCAAGGCATGATCTATATCGTAGAAGACGACGCCGCTATCCGGGAGCTGGAGCAGTATGCACTTCAGTCCAGCGGATATGACGTGCAGAGCTTTGAATCGTCCGAGAGCTTCTGGCAGGCCATGAATGTTGCCGTGCCGGAGCTGGTCATCCTGGACGTCATGCTTCCCGGTGAGGATGGCTTCTCCATCCTGAAAAAGCTGCGTAATACCCCTTCCCTGCGGCGCCTGCCCATCATCATGGTCACGGCCAAATCCAGCGAGCTGGACACCGTGCGCGGGCTGGACTGCGGCGCAGACGATTACATCACCAAGCCGTTTGGCATCATGGAGTTTTTGAGCCGGGTGCGAGCTGCGCTGCGCCGCTCGGCCCCGGAGGAAAAGACGAACGTCTACGCCTTCCATGAGATCCTGCTGGACAACGCCCGCCACATCGTGACGGTGAACGACGCCCACATCGACCTGACCTACAAGGAATACAGCCTGCTCCGCCTGCTGCTGGAAAACACCAACCTTGTTGTGACCCGCGAGACCATTTTGCAGGTGGTGTGGGGCACCGACATCTCGGTGGAGAGCCGCACCGTGGATATGCACATCCGCACCCTGCGCAAAAAGCTGGGCGATGCCGGAAAGTACATCTGCACCGTGCGGAAGGTCGGCTACAAACTGGCCGACAATGAGGAGGAAAACGAAGAATGAAACCACGGAGCATGGAAGAAAAAATCAGTTATCGGCTGTTCTGGATGGGCTTTGTCGGGCTGATCTGCACCACCGTGCTCTGCCTCTTCGTATTCCACAGAGCCTTCCGGGAGCAGGCATGGGCGGCGCTGGAAAACGAGGCCAGCCTCGTTGCCGCCGGGTGCGAACAGATCGACGACCCGGCCCAGCTCTCCGCCTATGTCAACGGCGATCTGCGCATCACGCTCATCGCCTCGGACGGCAGCGTCCTGTTCGAATCCGCGACCAGCCAGCAGATGGAGAACCACCTGGGCCGCCCAGAGATCCAGCAGGCCAAGCAGAAAGGCGTCGGCCGCGACCGCCGCGACTCCCAGACGCTGGGGTATGAGACGTATTACTACGCCATGCTCCTGCCGGATGGCGATATCCTCCGTGTGGCGCAGGATTCCGAGACCATCTGGTCCATCTACGATGCGGCCCTGCCGGCCATCGTGCTGAGCTGCATCGTGATGATGGGCGCAGCCGCCATGATGGCCGGTCTGCTGACCCGGAGCCTCGTCCAGCCCATTCTGAAGATGACGGACGATCTGGAACACATCCAGGAAAATGTGCCGTACAAGGAGCTGATCCCCTTTGCCGAGAGCATCCACTCGGACCGCCTGCTCCGCGAAAACAACGAGAAGATGCGGCAGGAATTTACGGCCAATGTCAGCCACGAGCTGAAAACACCCCTGACCAGCATTTCCGGTTATGCCGAACTCATTGAGACCGGCATCGCCAAGTCTGCGGATGTGCCGGAGTTCGGCCGGAAGATCCATGTAGAAGCCAGCCGGATGATCCAGCTGGTCAACGATATCTTGCAGCTGTCCCATCTGGACAACGTTTCGGAGACCAACGATACTCCCCAGATGGAGACGGTCGATCTGCTGGATGTGGCCAAAGAGTGCGTCGAGCGCCAGAAGGTGAACGCGCAGAAGTCGTTCATCTCCCTGACCTATCTCGGCGAGAGCGCCCCTGTGCTGGGCAGCCGGAGCCTGCTGGATGAGCTGTGCCAGAACCTTTGCGACAACGCCATCCGGTACAACCGCCCCGGCGGAAAGGTCCAGCTCATCACCGCCTGCACACGGGATGGGCACTGCACCCTGACCGTCAAGGACAACGGCATCGGCATCCCGAAAGAAGCCCAGTCCAGCGTGTTCGAGCGGTTCTACCGGGTCGATAAGAGCCGGAGCAAGGCCACCGGCGGCACCGGGCTGGGGCTGGCCATCGTCAAGCACATTGCCCGCATCCACAACGCCCGTATCCGGCTGGAAAGCGAGATCAATGTCGGCACGACCATCACCGTCGTCTTTGAGACCGCCCATTAAAAACTCAGCATTTTCACGCTTGCCCGCACTTCCGGGCAGGCGTTTTTTGTTGTAAAAAAGGCACCCGGCCCTTCCTTCAGCGCACGGACTGCGCCCAGCCGGAGAAGGTCTGCGCCTGACTGCCAGGCCCGGAGGATGGTCTCTTCGCAGAGCGCCTCCAGCTGGCGGCACACGCTTTCCGCCACCGGCGGTGTGCCCGCCCTGCGCTGGCCGGTCAGCGTGACCGCAAACCCGTCCCCATCCGCTTCCACCGAAACGACACAGCGCCGGAGGGTGACAGTCTCCCCTTCCAATGCGAACTCCACCGGCATCGTCCGTTCCTGCAAGAGCTGCGCCATGGCCGTCTCGTTCGGGGAAAGCCGGGTGCTTCCCTGCGCCGTCAAAAGACAGCTCTCCTTCTGCCATGTCACCCGGTCTTCCTCAATTTTTAAGATGGGGAGAACGGCCCCCGCTGCGCACTCGTACAGATGCGGTGCCCGTGCGGCGGTATCCTCGGCGGCCTGTAAAAGTGCTCCCGGAAGCGTTTCCGGGG
>ERZ857480.69526-NODE-107643-length-24079-cov-11.4540_pt1 | contig 24079 bp, 16 predicted proteins | sample MGYA00519767_ERZ857480 | MGnify/ENA primary metagenome ERZ857480 (study PRJEB31778, sample SAMEA3449210) | human gut metagenome | biome: human gut; feature: human-associated habitat; material: faeces | place: United Kingdom | collected 2010/2012 ...
CGGAACTGTTTTTCAAGAAAATCAAAATATTTTTTTGAAGTTCCAAGACCGATTTTGATAGCCTATTTTCAATTTAGAAACGCATTATTTATCGTCCTACTAAAGTATAGCCCTCCGGGGCAAGCTCAATAGCCGTGACCGTTTCGCCGTAGTTGGCGGCCCATGCGTCGAAATGCTGGAAGCCCTGCTCCTGTAAAGCGTCCATCTGCAAATACCGCTGGATGGTATATAGCTCCACCATGCTGTTAGAGATGGGCGTACCGGTGGCGAACACCACGCCCCGCCCGCCTGTGATCTCGTCCAGATACCGGCACTTCATGAAAAGGTCGCTGGACTTCTGCGCCTCGGTCTGCGCGATACCGCTGACATTCCGCATTTTGGTATAGAGAAACAAATTTTTATAGTAATGGCTCTCGTCGATGAACAGCCGGTCAACGCCCAACTCCTCGAACGTGACCACATCATCCTTGCGGCTTTGGTCGTTCAGCTTGTCCAGCTTGTTCTGCAGGCCCTTGCGGGTCTTTTCCATCTGTTTGATGGTGAAGTTCTCCGCTTTGTCCGCCTTCGCCTCCCGAATACCCAGGATGATCTCGTCCATCTGCTGCTCCAGGATAGCCCGCTGCCGCTGGATGCTGACGGGGATCTTCTCGAACTGACTGTGGCCGATGATGATGGCATCGTAGTCGCCGGTGGCGATGCGCCCGCAGAAGCGCTTGCGATTCTTCGTCTCAAAATCCTTTTTCGTGGCCACCAGCACATTGGCAGCGGGGTAGAGCTGCAAGAACTCGCTGGCCCACTGCTCGGTCAGGTGGTTTGGCACCACAAATAGGGACTTCTGGCACAGGCCCAACCGCTTGGATTCCATAGCCGCCGCCACCATCTCGAAGGTCTTGCCCGCGCCCACCACATGGGCCAGCAGCGTATTGCCGCCATAGAGGATGTGGGCGATGGCGTTCACCTGATGCTTCCGCAGGGTGATCTCCGGATTCATGCCGGAAAAGTTGATGTGGCTGCCATCATATTCACGGGGCCGGTTGCTATTGAACAGAATGTTGTACGCCTTGCAGATCTTCTCCCGCCGCTCCGGATCTTTCCAGATCCACTCGGCAAACGCCTCCTTCAACAGCTCCTGCTTGCCCTGTGCAATGGCTGTCTCCTTCTTGTTGAGCACCGCCACACGCCGCCCGTCCGTATCATATTGATAGTCGAAAATGCGGACGTCTTTCAGGTTCAGACTGCTCTCGATGATCTCATAGGCGCTGGCTCGCAGCGTACCGTAGGTATTGAACGCCTTGATATTGCTCTTATCCTTGCTCTTGCCCTCGATGCGCCACTCGCCGGTGATCTGGGAGTAATGCACCTTAATATCCCACCGTACACGGCGGGGTGTATCCAGCGTCTCAAAGATGAACTGCCGGATATACTCCGGATTCAGCCATGCCGCACCCAGCCGCACGGAGATCTCGCTGGCGGTCAGGTCTACGGGCTGCACCTTCTCCAACGCTTCCACGTTGGGCAGGTACTGCGGCTCTGTTTCCGCTTTTGCCCGCACCTCCGCCAGCTTCCGGCGCACATTGCCGGACAGGTACTCGTCGGCGGACAGGTATTTCTCGCCGCCCTTTTCCCCATAGTCAGGGTTCAGGAAAACGACGCCCTGCAAATCCGCGAACAGGGTATCCTCGTCCTTGCCGGTGAGTTGTTCCATATACGCCATGTCTACGCGGGCTTTCTCCCCGATGGACAACGCCAGCGCCTCCACCGCCGTATCTACTCTTTCGGCAGGCCGGTGGCTGCGGATGGTACGCTTGGTGAACAGGTCGGCTTTTCGCTTCAGGCCGCCCTCCTCGTCCAGCACCTCCAGTGAACACAGCAGAAAATAGGAACTATCCTGATCGAAGGCAATGGCATTGCCGCGGGAGTTGATGAGTCCATAGTCATGGGTGAAGCGGTCATAGAGGTCATTCAGCTTCGCCTGCTGCTGGCGTATCACGCTCTCCGGATAGTCCTCCGTCTGGTACTCCAGCAGCGTCCGCACACAGTCCCGCAGGCCGATCATGCCGCGAATACGGCTCTCGGCGGTCTTGGACACCTCCATCGGATCCATGCGGCTGTTCTCGCGGTAGTAGAGCTTCCCGTCCACCAGTGTATAGGAAAAATTGCGGACGGTGGGGTCTGCCGCGATGGACTGATCCTCGCCCTCCAGCTCCTCCTCGCGCTCATAGGCGGTGATCTCGCCGCGGATATTCTGCACAGCGTTGGAAAGCAGGCTGTCCAGCGGCTGATCCAAAAACGGCGCGCAGGTAGGTTCCGGGCCATACGGCCCCGACACCATTTTCATCTCACCCAGCACCATATCCGGATGGTCGAGGAAATAGCGGTTCAGGGGGATGCCGTCGTCATTCGTCCCCAACTGCACCCACTCCGCTGCGTCGTCACGGACTTCATATCCTTCGCTTCCGGCTTGTGCCGAAAGCTCATCCATTTCGTCGTTCCTCCTTTTCCCACCAAATCTTCGATTTGGTGGGAGCCCTGTCGCCACCATGCGGTCGCGCTTTTGCAGGAACAGGATGTCCGACACCACCTCTGTCCCCGCTGCCGCCTTGAAGGTATCGCTGGGCAGGCGGATCGCGCCCAGCAGCTCCGCACGTTGGGCGATGTACTTCCGCACGTTGCCGGTGCGCTTGTCCATGGTATAGCTGGAGGTGACAAAGGCCACCACGCCGCCCGGTCTCACCTTATCCAGCGTCTTGGCAAAGAAATACTCGTGGATGGACAGGTTCAGCCGGTCATAGCGCCGATCCTGCACCTTGAACTGGCCGAACGGCACATTGCCCACGGCCACGTCAAAGAAGTTGTCGGGGAAGTCCATCTTTTCATAGCCGCGAACGGAAATGCTGCTGTGCGGATAAAGCTGACGGGCGATGCGTCCGGATATGTCGTCCAGCTCCACGCCGTAGAGCTTGCTCTCCGCCATGCTCTCCGGCAGCATACCGAGGAAGTGGCCGATGCCGCAGGCAGGCTCCAGCACGTTGCCCTGCTGAAAGCCCATCCGTTCCAGCGCGGCGTAGATGCTGCGGATCACCACCGGCGGCGTGTAGAAGGCGGTCAGCGTGGATTCCCGCGCCGCGGCATATTCCGTTTCAGACAGCAACCCTTTCAGTTCCTCGTACCGACTGTTCTTGGGGTCAAAGCAGTCCGCCAGACCGCCCCAGCCCACATACTTGGCTAAAACCTCCTGCTCCTCCGCCGTGGCAGCACGGTTCTCCGCCTCCAACTGCTTCAAGAGCCGGATGGCCGCCACGTTGTTGGCATAGCGCTGGCTGGGCGGCGCTGCGCCCAGGGCATCGTCGGTGATGTGATAGTTGACGCCGTCCGCGAACAGCGGGGCGGCGGCTTCCAGCCGTTCTTTTTTTCTCGGCAAGGTAAGCGCAGGCGGCATAGCCGCCTGCGTCGGTTCCTTTTGCGCCTTCTGCTGATGCTCCTGCGACAGCGAAGGCTTCTGCACCTGTACCGATTCCTCCGTAACCTCTACTTCCTCGGCGGGAGTTATGGGTATCGCTTCCTGCTCCGCTTGCTGTAATGTATGGTCGTGCCGGTGGTTGAACAGGCTGAACGTGCCGTTGACATATTCGGAAAGCTGCTCCTTTGCCCGCTGGCCAGAATCATAATGCCGGTCGCCTTCGTCCATGCCGTCCAGATAGGCAGTCAGGGCTTCCAGCATTTCCGCCGCTTTCGCCTTATCCGCCAACTGCTCCTCAATGGCAGGAACAGCGTCGTAGCAGTCCGCGCCTTTGGGATATGGCTTCGGCACATTGTCCGGTGCATCCGAAAAGCCGAAATATACTGACCGTGCCAACCGTCGCCGTTCATACTGCGGAATTGCTGCAATAGCATCCTCGCCGGGGAAGCGCCTCTGCGCGATGAGCCTTTCATACTCCTTGACCACGTTGGGAATGGTCAGCTTTACCTCATCGTACTGTTTACCGGCATATTCCCGCTGATAGGTCAGCCCCTTATAGGTTTTCGTATGGTCATATCCGTCGCGCCCGCCGCCGCTGTACTCACCAAAACAGTTCTTGATGAATTTCTGCTGTTCCTCCTTCGTGTGGGAATAGCAGGAAAAAGAGTACACATCCAAGCGACTGTCCACGGGATCAGCCAGAAAGAAATGGTCGATCTCGTCCTGCGTGATGAACATCTTGCACCGGCGCAGGAAATCCGGCTGCGCGGCAAAGCTGCGTTCCGGATAATTCAGCCCATCCAACACTATCCCGATCCGGTGGGCGCAATACCCCGACAGCCGAAAGCGCATGATGCTGTGATCCTGTTCATAGGCACTCAGAAAAGCGTGATATTCCTCGGCCAACGCAGCAAGGCCGCCCTCGCTTTTGGCGAAGGTCACCATATCCTCGTCCAGCTCCGGATAACCCTTGCGCTGGTCGTGGATGGCCAACGTCTGAGGGAACAGGCCCTGCGCGCGGCCCTCCTCGGTCAGATCGCGGGCGGTCATCAGCAGAGCGTCGCCCATCTCAAGCAGCACCTTGTCCTGCGCTTGCTCCAGCTCTGCCGCCGAAAGGTATGTTCCCGCTTCCAACAACTCCAGTATTCGCGTCGATGCCTGCTCCCATGTCACCGTGGTGCGGTTGTGGCCTGTGCGGATGCTGTCGCCCTGCGCCAGATGGATACCATCTTCCATAAACCACACGGCATATTTCTGACCGTCATATTCGATGCCGCGCCCGTTCTCTGTGCCGAACTCACGGCGCAGGAAAGCAATACATTCCGTTTCCGGACGCTGGCGCATATAGAACACCGCAATCCGTTCCGCGCTGCCGCGGCTGTTGCCCGCCGTGTATAGGGTCTGGTCGATGACTTCCTGCGGCACTGTGCGGGCGGGGAACAACTCACCCGTTCGCTGCGCCTCCGGCACCTCATAGACGGCTGCGCCGCCGCCCATGTCGAAGAAGGATAGCTGCTCCGCCATCACCGGCGCGTTCTGCAAGCCCAGCTTGATCTTGTACTCACCGCGTTCGATAAGGCCCTCGGTCATTTCCGTGACCACACCCCATGAAAAAACGGACTCCGATGTACGGGAGAGAAAGCTGCCCTCCCACATCAGGAGCCCGTCCTGCTGGGCGTGGTAGCCCACCCGCACTTTATCCGTACCGGTCAGGACTTCCACCCATATGTCGTTGTAGCTGTTTTTCAGGAATTCCGTGCGGCGCGTTATATCTCTGTTGGCTTGGAAATACGCAAATATCTCCTGCCGTGTATGCTCGCGCCCACCATCGTCCAGCAAAATCGCTTCTATGAGGTGTTCATCTAAGAACGCTGGAAGATCTGCATCTCTATCATGTTCCACCGTATAGATCGCGGCCTGTGTCTGTGCCTTTTCGTCCGGATAGTCCCCGTAAACGCGAAGGCACACGTTCGTACTGGCATCATAAACAGCAGCACCATCATAGGCAAAGCCATCCGCTTCCATCGTTCCGGCCACATAGCCCTGCGCCGCAGCCTCCGCTTCTTCCAGCGTAGGGTAGTCCAGCTTATCATCAAAGCCGTTTTCAAAATGATGATAGGCGGCAACATGATATAAGTTAGCCCTGTCATCAGCAGAGGCGGGAAGTGCATCACTTCCCGCCCTTGCCGGTTCTTCACTTATTAGCTGTAGATCAGGTCGCTCAGCACCGCTTCCTCCGCGCTGTGCTTCAGGTTGTTCATCAGTCCCGTCCAGCGCTGGGGATCGGCGGCCTTCAGCTCCTCCGTCACGCCCTCGGCCTTCGCCATCTGCGCCACGGCCTGCGTCACCATTCTCTGTGCCGTCTCCTGGATCTCCGCCAGATGCGCCGCCAGCTGGCCGCTGGTCTTGAGGTTGGTATACAGCACTCGGCGGTGCTGCATCAGGTACTGCCTCCGCAGCTCCGCGTACTTGCCCAGATGCGTCTCCGGCTCCTGCGGCATCAGCAGGTTCGGCAGGCGAAAGCCCTCCTGCACTCTGTAGGTCACTTCCATGTTCCGCGCTCCTTTCTTTTTCGGCGTTGTTTTGCTCTTTGGCAGCATCATAGCCGATTTGTGCATCCTTTGCAAAAAACTGTTCACGCTGTGCCTGCATCACTGTCCGGCTGATCTCCCGCAGACCCATCTCCGCAATATCGCTGGTGGCGATACCCAGTGCATTGATCGTTGTGGGGGTATCAAAGGAATAAATACCCTCAAAATCCTCCGGCAGTATGTAGGCTGCGGCAGGCAGAGAAAGCCGGGTCAGCAGCATATAGGCAACGCTGCTTTGCAGCGCCCGCCTGTATGTGACCTCTACATTCAGTGCGTCCAGCTCCTCCAGCATACTGCCGCCGCGACAATCCAGCAGATCCCGCAGATAGTCCTGCATATTATCCGCCACAGCGTTGCGGCTGGCGGACAGTATGGCGTCCGGCAAATTATCCTTTTCGGCCAGTGTACCAAAGGTGGCCTCCAGCGTCTCGATGACCGGCTCCGTGTAAGCCGGTTCCATCGACCAGATGGGAACGGGCCGCGAGATGCGTGTGGCATGGGTGTCCGTGATGTCAAAGTAGTGCTTCAGCCGCCCTTTTCCACGGGCTTCGTCAATGACCGCAATGCCGGTAGCTCCCGCGTTGACCCACCGCCCAAACTGCCGGTTCCACTTTTCCAGCTCCAGCACCGCCGTGGCGTTGGGACGCTGGGCATAGATCAGGACTTGCTCGTCGAACGGACATTTATAATTGTAGCAGGCCGAGCGCAAAAAGCCCGTCCAGCTCTCATAATCGCCGGTCAGTCTTGTCAGTGTGCGGCTATATAACTCCGTGATAAATTGAAATTTACTTGCCAAGGCATTGCCTCCTTTCTCAAAAATGTTGGGTGTATTGATTTCCGGCTATCGCGCTTCGCCCCGTTCTTTCAGCTTTTGCAGCCCCTTCAAGAAGTTCGGCACTTCCTGAAAGCCCACAGCATCCACATAGTAAGCCTTTTTCTCGCTGCCGCGCTTGACTATGATCACATCGCTCTCGGATAGAGAGCGCATTCTTTGGCAGAAAGGCCGTGTGTCCGCATTGTGCTTTCGATACAGCTTATCCAGCGTCATGTCGGAAGTCAGCACGCCGGCAAAGGCTTTGCAGTAATGGGCGGCACGCAGCTTACCCTTGGCGCGCTCATAGCGCATAAAGGCGTAGTCCACCTTGCCCACGTTGTCGATCTGATATATCTCATAGTATCCCGCCTCCGCTGGCAGCTGCTTTGGATCAAGCGGCTCATACACCGTGCCTGTCCGCTGCGCCGCCTCCGCAAACTCACAAATATGATAGACATTGCTGCCGACCAACGTGTGGTAGTCGTCAATATAGGTACAGGGCCGTATCACGCTGCTGCCATCCATCCGCGTCATGACGATGCTGGCCCCGTCCGGAATGAAGAACAGCGTATTATACTCCGGATCAATAAAGCGAATCCGGCGCTTGCTTTTATCCGGCTCTGGGAAGGCAATAACTCCCATGATATTTACCGGCTCACGGTCTGTCATCTTTCTTCACCTCGTTCCTTTTTCGGTGCAGTACGGTGTTGCTCGTACTCTGCTACTTTTTCTTTTGCCCAATCAGGCAGCTTTTCACGGTCGGCAACACCGAGAATATCTGTTCTGTCCCACCGGCATTTTTTGCCGGAATACAGTTCTTCAAAATAAACCGCACGTCCGCGGGAGCCGGGAGAACAGCCAAAACCACCCAGCGCATATCCGAGCTGGCAGTCCGCAGTGCGATACTCCGGCGCAAGGCTGGTAGGGCGGATGATAACCAGTTTTCCTTCCAAGGATTCATCCGAGCATGGCAGGCAGTATTCCCGCCCCAAAACGGTCACAGGTATTGCACGTTCCGCCTGAAATGCCCTCACCTTCTCTGTCTGCGCCTGCAAGCGCTGCAAAAACACGTCCACGATCTCAACATAGTTTTTGCTGCCGACAGCCTCAGAAAAGCGCTCGTTGCCCAAAAGGTCGTAATCCTGATAGCAGGTCATGTAGGTGGTGTCTATCGGATTATATCCGATCAGCATGGTCATACCGCCCATACGAATGGACTGTATGACTTCATAGTCCCCGGCTCTGCGGAGGTTTGAAGCCTTCTGCTCTCTGTAACCGAGCTGTTCAGCTTTGTCGCGCAGTATAAGGCCCTTGAGATATGCACCTTGTTCAGACTGCTGCTCAAACCAATCCCGCGCCTCGCTATCGCCAAGGGAAAACTGAAGGGTAAAGCGTTTGATCCTGCTGCGGTATTCATCGCTTTTTTCTTTCCGCTTCTGATAGTTCGTCATCGTTCCTCACCACGCTCTTTTTTCTTACGCTTCCGTTCTTTTTGCAGCTCCTCCAAAGAACGCGCCGGTTTCCCGTCAAAGGACACGAGAATATTTGAGGGCGGCGTACCTCTCAGCATACTTTCAAACGACTCATCCTCATGCACTATCTGTTTCTTTTCCATTTCGGTCTCCTTTTCCGCGCACAAAAAAACAGAGATCTGTGCATCCTCTGCCGCAAATCTCTGTTCCAGCCTTTCTACTGTCCAGTCCTTTTTGAATTGCCCCAAAGGGTTATGGCCAAACTGTTCAATGGCTCGTTGATCCATCTCCCGCAGTTTTCGCCACAGCTCCGGATGGTGGTGCCGCAGCTTTCGCAGCTCATCTATCCGCTGAAGCGGGCAGCACCAGCAGGAACAGCGGTGATAGATCTCATAAAGACCGCCCCAATCATACCCGCGGTCATAGCATATTTTCAATGCCTCTGCTTCTGTAATGCCCCAGTCTACCAACGGGTACTGCTCGTTTTTGATGCGCTTCGGCTCATCTGCTGCGATGCCGACGTAGTGGAGCGCCTGATACGTCCCCTTGAGCCGGTTGACCTCTTTGTTGATGAGGTGCGTTTTGAGCTGGCCGGTACACCATCGGACTTTGACGCCGGGCCAGCCGTTGCCGTAGAGCGAAACGCCCAGCTTTTCCCTATTCTCGATAGAAGATGGCTTTTGCTTTTTTTCCTCGAACATCAGGTATTCAAAGCCTTTGGGATAGCGGAGCATTGTCAGGTGAATACCGCGCTCACGATAGAGATGCTCGTCCAGTTTTGCCAGATGTTCGTACATCTCCGGAAACTCCATGCCGGTATCCGCTGTCAGCACCATGTCGACGGGCATCCCCCGTTCCAGCATGAGCAGCAGCATGGCCGTACTGTCCTTGCCGCCCGAAAGGGATACCGCGTGAAATATCTGCTTGTCGAATCAAATCACCTCCGCGTTCTAATTTTCCCCAAACAGCTATACAACTCCGCTATGAATTACGATTTATTTGCCACGGTGTCGCATCCTTTCATAATGCAAGAAGCAGCCCTATGGAGCTGCTTCTTGTACGCCGTATTTGGGATCTATTAACTATCTGACCGGACATAGGCAATATTCCGGCCCGTTTTCAGCTTCGTCAAATAACCCTCGTCTGTCAGTTTTTTTAATGCTGCAAGTGCCGAGGAACGGCCCACACTGGGGCAATTTATGATGACGTCCGCGCTGGTGAATTTCCCGATTTTCGAGGCGGCATACGCCTTGACCACATCATAGGCCACGCTTTTCGCTCCGCCACTCTGCATCAGCCCAACACGTTCCTCGAACTCCACATAACAGGAAAGGATTACTTGCAGCATATAACGGATAAACGGCGTATAGTCGTTCTTCTCCTCGTGCCAGCCGAAGTCCGCCCCTTCCAGAACATCATAGTAGACATCCTTCGTCTTTTCGATCTCCTTCTCCACGCTGATATACTTGCCTACCTCAAACCCGTTTTGGTAGAGAAGCAACAGCGTCAGCAGGCGACTCATACGTCCATTGCCATCGTTGAATGGGTGAATGCAGAGGAAGTCACAGATAAAAACTGGGATCAAAATCAGTGGGTCGATAGCCTCTAATGCTTGAGTGCGGGCATAACTGTCGCAGATAGCTTCCACGGCGGCTGGCGTCTCGTAAGGTGCCACCGGCGTAAAGCGTATGATCTCTGTTCCATCCGGCAGTGTTTCTTTTATATAGTTCTGCACATTTTTGAAAGTGCCGCCGTAAGAAAGCCCCGTGCGCTTGAGAAGGTCACGGTGAAGCTGCAAAATATAACTGGGACGCAGAGGGATGAACTCGTGACTTTCGTGGATCGTATTCAGCACGTCCCGATAGCCCATAATCTCCTTTTCATCCCTGTTCCGGGGCGATGTTTTCTCCGACATTAGCTGCTTGATGCGGGTGCTGGTGGTAACAATGCCTTCGATCTTATTGGATGCCTCTGTGCTTTGAATGCGGGCAACCTCCACCAGCCGTTCCAGTTCCACTGGCTTCTGCCGGACATACAGCTCCTGCCGTCCCTTGTATTCATGAATCTTTGCCACATACAGCAGAATCTCAGAATCCCACTTTTGCTGCGCCAGCTTTTGATAGTCAAAATTCCTCATATGGCGTCGCACCTCCTTGGCAATAATTCGTCCAGCTTTTACTCTAATTAGTCCAAAGTATACCCAACTTTGGACTAATTGTCAACGTGATTGGACGTATTACATACGTTAAAACGCTCCTCCTGCGAAAAAGCACTTATCTTTCCGGCTCCGTCTGCCTTTTCGCCTGATGCCGGTCATTTTTCTGCTGTTCCCTATGAGCCTTTTCAAACGGCTCCCGCTGGTAGCAGTAACAGTAGAACTGGTAATCACCCTTGACCGGCGTACAGCGAAGCATATACACATACTGCTTCGTTTTCACCATGAAAGCGCATGACGGAAGCAGAGTCCCCTTGATGGCGCAGCTTCTCCCGTAACGGTCGCAGCAGCGCTTCATGGTGTCAAAATCCCGCAGCGGAGAATCTGGCTGCTCCCGCAGCCAGTTCACAGCACGGTCAATATCCGCCTTGAACGCCGGTGTGTTCAGCGCGTCATTTTGGTGAGGCCACCATGTCGTGAAAAACTGCTTCCCACCGCTGCCAAAATCGCCCCGCAGATGTCCAACGCAGCCCACGGCCTTGTCCTGCTCCTCGCCGCGTGAGAAATAGAGGTCGTGCAGAGTCTCATCATTGACGCTGTAAAAGTCGATGACATTCTTTTCGCTGATGGGGTATTTCTGCTGAAATTCTGCAAGTGTGCGGCAACCACCGTCCTGGAAGGAAAGGCTGTCGCTCGCCAGCGGAATCCAGCCCTCCACAGGAAGCTGGAACGGCTCACGGGTAAGAACAGTACCATAATAGTTGACCAAGATGCTCCGTGACAGTGTTATCGGTTCGCCCCAGTCCTCATCGGCATGGCGCAGCTCATAGCGGTACACGCCCTCCGGCACCGTCGTTCTGTCAAGGCGGCACTCCGTAAACAGGGCAGGCTTTCCCAAAATTGTGACCTCCTGATAGGCCAACTTCTTCGCATCATAGCTCACCTTTCTTCACCCCGTTCCTTTTTCAGCGCGGTACGGCTTTGCTCCCGTTGTTCCCGCCGCTCCTTTTGTTCCTGATACTCGCTGCCTGCCCGTTCGCAGAAGTCCTCGATCATCGCCGCACGGTCTGCTCCGTAATGTCCCCAGAAGAAGTTGGGCGGCCTATCTCCGTCGTTCTTGCAGTTGCGCTGCCAGGTAACGAACGGTGCAGGCGCTTTCGGGTGTTCGCCCAAAACAAACTCAGAATTCCCAACACGCACCCGCGCCGTGATCTTATAGTCCGCATTGATGATCTCACCAATGACGTAGCTGCCGCTTTCCAGCTCCACGGTGTAGCTGCCGTTCTGTGCCTGCTGCGCTTTCACCGGCATGGCAGGTACACCACAGACCGTATCCGGCTGCATGACAAACTGCGACTTCGCACCCAGCAGTTCCTTCGGAAGCGCCGATACCGGCAGATATAGTTTTTCTTTCCCCATGACCTCATACCGCAGCAGAAAATTGTCCACCGGATAGTAGATGCTCATAACAGGGTCTTTGATATGGCCCTTCGCCATCATCGCGTTCACATATCTGGCGTTGTCCAAATACCACTGCGGGTCTGCCCCCGGCAGGTTCCAGCCGAACATGGAACCTGCGCTCATGGCGGCCTCCTGTATGTCAGAAATGCCCCGCCGCCGATTATGCTCTCGAGCGATGTTTTGATTTTCCTCCCGATTCCCCGTATCCCAGTCGGAGGCGTAGTAGCCACGCTCACCCCTCTTGAGAACGATGAGCTGCCCTGTAGAGGGCAGGGTAGATAAGCAGAAATCGGGCAATTCATTCCTTCGCATAACCAACCTCCTCACCGTGCCTGCTCCTGTTGTCTGCGGCGATGCCAGCCCTCCAGCAGCTTGATGATGACCTCCTCCATCTGCTTGGGGGTATAGCTGGCAGGGAAGTACTTTTGCAGCCGGTCGTTCCGCAGCGTCACCTTCCGCTCCAGCGGCTTTTCCTCCCGCATGATGAGGTCGATGATATTGTTCTCCAGCTTCCCCTCCGCGCTGATCTGCTTGAGCCGCTGGGCCTGATCCACGGAGGGCGATACCTCATCCCGCTCCATGAGGAACTGGAGGTAGGTCTGTTCTTTCTCGGTCAGGTGGGAGATGTAGTCGGCTGCCGGAACGAATTTCAGCTTTCCGGCATCTACCGCCTCCATCAACGGCGGAATGAGGTTTGTCGGGCGGATATAGCGTTGGATTTGCATTCGGCTCTCATTTACTTGTTCCGCCAAAATCTCCACAGAAAAGCGTCCTTCAAAATTCTGCCCAACTTGGGCAGAATTTTTTGCTGGACGCCCTGCGGTTCTCCTCATGGCGTCCAGCTTCAGCTTATACGCCTTTGCTTTCTCGCTGGGCAGCAGGTTTTCCCGGTTGATGTTGTAGTCCACCACCAGAATATCCGCGTCCTCGTCACTGTAATTGCGCACAATGACCGGACGGGTATCCAGTCCCACCACCTTGGCGCAATAATCGCGCCGGTGGCCGGAGATGATCTCATACCCTCCCTCGCTGCGGGGACGGACGATCAGCGGCTCGGCAATGCCGGTGCGCTCGATACTGTCCATCAGCCGCACCAGATCGGCACTGGGCCGGTCTACGGAATACGGCTGCCGCGCATAGGGAAATACCTGCTCCGCCGGCACGATCTGTACCCGCTCCTGCTGGTCGGCTTCCCGCTCTGCGTCTGTTTTGAACAAGTCATCGTACCGGGTCAGCTCTATGCCGTTTAATTTGCGGGCCAAGCTGCAACACCTCCTTCGTCAGCGCGGCATACGCCTGTGCCGCTTTCCCCTCTGGGTCATGCTCATAAATGCTGGTTCCCGTGACGCTGATCTCCGCCACGCGGATCGAACGGGGTATCTCGCTGGCGAATACTCGGCTGCCGTAGTTCCTGCGTAACTGCTCACTAATTTCCTTAGCCAGCGTGGTACGGCTGTCCATCATGGTCAGCAGGATACCGTCCACCGTCAGGTGGGGATTGATCTGCCGTTTGACGCGGGCAATGGTACGCATAAGCTGCTCCAGTCCCTTGGCGGCCAAATACTGCCCCTGCACCGGAATGATAACGCTGTCCGCCGCGGTCAGTGCGTTGATGGTCAACATTCCCAGCGAGGGCATACAGTCGATGATGGCGTAGTCGTAGGCTGGTGCCAGCGCGGACAAATACTGCCGCAGCACCGTTTCACGGCTCATGATGTTCACCAGCGTCACCTCCAGTCCCGACAGTTCAATGTTGGCGGGGATAAGATCGACGCCGGACGCATGGTACAGGATACCCTCGCCGGGTGCGATGGACTCCTCGTTGACAGTCTTGGTCATCAGGTCGGCCAGCGTGGGAGAAAGCTCGTCCGGCTGCCGCCAGCCCAGCATTTGGGTGAGATTGCCCTGGGCGTCGGCGTCCACCAGCAGAACTTTCTTCCCCTGCTGGGCAAGGCCGACTCCCAAACTGGCGGCTGTGGTGGTTTTCCCCACGCCGCCCTTCTGATTTGCCAATGCGATGATTTTCAAAAGCACACCTCCATTTCGTGCAACAAAAAAAGAGCCTTCCGGCTCTTGCTCACTATTGTTTTATTTTTAAATGGGGAGAAATCTTGTTTCTACACATTTTTCTTGACTTAACGTTCTACAAAAGCTAAACTGTCAATGAGGTGATCCGCATGAAACGTAAAGTCGAAGCGCAGCTTATGGCGTGGAAAAACAAGTCCTCTGAGCGCCAGCCCTTATTGGTCAATGGAGCCAGACAGGTAGGCAAAACATATATTCTTCGCAAATTCGGAGAGGAGCAATTCAAGAACGTGGTCTACGTCAATTTGGAGACAAACCTGACCATCGCCTCCTACTTCAACGATAATATTGCCCCCGAACGTCTGCTGCGTTATTTGGAAGCCTCCACCGGCGAACGCATTATCGCAGGAGAAACGCTTATCTTTTTTGATGAGATTCAGTCCTGTGAACGTGCGCTGACATCGCTGAAATATTTTTGCGAGGAAACTCCGGAATTTCACATTGCAGCAGCGGGCAGCCTATTGGGTGTCGCCATCAACAGACAGCACTATTCTTTCCCTGTGGGAAAGGTCGAAACGATCACCATGTATCCTCTGGATTTTGAGGAATACCTATGGGCTCGCGGCAAGGAACTCCTCGCTCCTGAAATACGTTCCGCCTTTGAAACGATGACCGCCCTGCCTGACGCGCTCCATGCGGAGGCAACTGAGTTGTATCGTGAGTACCTGCTGATCGGCGGTATGCCTGCCAGTATCAACGCCTTTCTCAGAAACGGCAGTTTTTTGGATGTCTCCCTGGTGCAGAATGAAATACTGGACAACTACATCGCGGATATGGCCAAGTATGCCAGTAACGCCGACAGCGTGAAGATCCGTGCCTGTTACAATTCCATTCCGGCGCAGTTGGCAAAGGACAACCGCAAATTCCAGTACAAGGTCGTGCAAAAAGGCGGCAGCGCCTCTCTGTTCGGGGCGTCCATCGAATGGCTGTATCTGGCGGGGGTCGTGCTGAAATGTCAGCGTATCAGTCAGGCGTTTGAGCCTATCTCTGTATATGCGGATTTGTCTGCCTTTAAGCTATACATGGGAGACGTGGGCCTCTTGACCGCAAAGTCCGGTCTTTCCCAACAGACCGTTTTATCCGGCGAGGGGAACACCTTCATGGGTGCTGTCACGGAAAACTATGTGGCGCAGCAGTTGGCCGCAAATGGGCATAACCTCTATTATTGGGAAAGCAACAACACCGCTGAACTGGATTTCGTTCTGCAAAAGGGGAACCAAGTCACGGCCATTGAGGTCAAGAAAGGTGAACACGTCCGTTCCCGCAGTCTCAATTTGTTCATCAGCACTTATCATCCATCCTGCGCGATACGCCTGTCCCTCAAGAACTTCGGGGAAAAGGATGGCCTGAAGTCTGTCCCACTGTATGCGGCCTTCTGCATCTGACGCTTACTCAAACCAAATCATCCCGAAAATAGCTGTCCGGCAATTTGTGCCGGACAGCTATTTCTCTACCCACTCCCGCCGCTGAGATCATGGCCCACCATCAGGGCGTAGTGATTGTCCATGGTCAGCGGCGCGTTATACAGCGCGGTCAGCAGATATTGCTTCACACGGCGCACCTCAGTGGTATTCTCGTTGATCCGATCCAGCACATACAGCAAATGCGCGCCAGTCAGCTTCAGCAGCCTTGAACGCACTACCTCCGTTGGCAGCTCCTCTCCCGCCACGCGGATGGTGGCCTTTGTGGAACACACGGTGTCCAGCATCAGCCCCACCAGCTCGTCCAGCCGCCCGCGATCAACCTCGGTGTAACCGACGAGATAATCGTAGTCCACATTGGTCATGATCTGCTCTCGGTATGTCTCCCGTCGCTCCATTCCGCTCTCCTGTATAGGCTTGCCCTTATGAGGAAAGGAAGGGAAGGACTTAGTAGAATCCGTACTTAGTATTTCTTTACTTTGTTCTTGTATATTTAATTGCGCGGGATTTTCCTGTTCAGGTTTTCCCAAGATAGGTTTTACCTGTTCAGGAAAAGCCCGTTTAGGTGCGTCACCGGCATTTTCCACCTGAACGGGATTTTCCCGTTTAGGTGCTTCCGGCTCTCTGGGCTGCTCCAAAATGGTATATTCGATGCCGCCCAGCGTACCGTCCGCGTGGCGTTCCCGCTCCCGCACGATGTACCCCGCGCCCTCCAGCTCCCGCACCGTGGCACAGATGCTGTCCACACCGTCCTTGCAGATGTAGGCCAGCCCTCTGGTGGTGTAGTCCCAATCCTCCGGCAGCGACAGCATCAGGGACAGCAGCCCCTTGGCCTTTAGCGACAGCGACTTATCCCGCAGATGATGGTTTGACATGACGGTGTAGTTCCGCGTTTTCTCCACCCTGAATACAGCCATGGGTTTCTCCTCCTCCCTTGTATACTTTTATATAGGAAAAGAGACGGTTCACACCGTCTCTTTTTCCTTCCTGTTTTATAGTGCTTGTCCCCTATGCCAATAGGAGGTACGTCTGATACGCAATATCCAGATGCCGGTTGTAGCTGTCTACTCTCAGGCTGCCGGACAGCAGTTGTCCCGCATTTGGTGGTGCAACACTTAGGGAAGATGTACGCCACCAATCCTCCGTCGAGTTTTCTTCCGCCTTGTATTTTTCCGCGTTCCGGCTTCCCGATTGGCATTTTGGACTACATCTTCTTCATAATGTGCGCCACCAGCCGCAGGTTGTGCTCCACCAGCAGGTTCCGTGCCTCCATGTCTCCCTCGGCGCACCGCCGCAGGTACTCCCGCTCCTGGGCGGCAGTCAATGGCTTGGGGAAGGACCCCGTGCCGCCGGACAGGTGCAGCGACAGGAACAGGCTGTTGCACAGCAGCAGCAAAAATGCAGAGATCATACGCGCATACCTCCCTTTTCCATGAGCGTATGCCCCTGCGGCAAGTCCCTATGCCAACAGCGGCCGCCCCCCTGAATGGAGAGCGGCCGCGCCGTCTGTTATTCGCTTTCCCGCTGGGGGTGATAGGTGCTGACTATGGCCGCCACCCGTTCCTCGATGTCGCCGCAGTTGGCCTCCGCCGCCTCCTTCAGCGCCGTGAGCCCGTCGAAAAACGTCTCGTACCGGAACGGCACCGGCTTTCCGATGTGGATGAGGTCGTTGGCCGTTTTCTCCAGTCCCTCCTCCGCCATCAGCTTCTCCTCGTACAGCTTCTCCCCCGGCCGCAGGCCGATGTATTCGATGCGGATGTCCTCGTCCGGCCGCAGGCCCGACAGGCGGATAAGGTTCCGCGCCAGCGTGTCGATCTTCACCGGCTCGCCCATGTCCAGCACGAAGATCTCGCCGCCCTTGGCGTAGACCCCCGCCTGCAGTACCAGGCTCACCGCCTCGGGAATGGTCATAAAGTACCGGATGATGTCGGGATGCGTCACCGTCACCGGCCCGCCGGTCTCGATCTGCCGCTTGAACAGCGGCACCACCGAGCCGTTGCTGCCCAGCACGTTGCCGAACCGCACCGCTACGAACCGTGTGCCTCCCTGCATGTCGCTGTGGGATTCCTCGCCCCGCCCCAGCTCCGGCAGCAGGCCGTACTCGCCGGTGCAGCTGACCCGATCCATGGCCTGCACCACCATCTCGCACAGCCGCTTGCTGGCGCCCATGATGTTGGTGGGGTTCACCGCCTTGTCCGTGCTGATGAGTACAAACCGCCGCGCCCCGTACTTCAGGGCCGCGAACGCCGTCTTATACGTGCCCAGCACATTATTTTTGATGGCCTCGTTGGGGCTGCCCTCCATCAGCGGCACGTGCTTGTGTGCCGCCGCGTGGAACACCACCTCCGGCCTGTACTCCTGAAACACCTCCTGAATACGCCTGCTGTCCCGCACGGAGCCGATGAGCACCGTCAACTCCAGCGCCGGATACTTCCGCCGCAGCTCCTGCTGAATGGCGTAGGCGTTGTTCTCGTAGATGTCGAAGATCATAAGCCGCTTGGGGTCATGGGCCGCGATCTGACGGCACAGCTCGCTGCCGATGCTGCCGCCGCCGCCTGTCACCAGGATGGTCTTGCCCTGGATCTGGGCGAAGATCTCCCCCATCTCCACGGAGATGGGCGGCCGCCCCAGCAGGTCCTCCACCGCCACCGGCCGCAGCTTGTTCAAGGACACCTCGCCGTTGGCCAGCTGGTACAGCGCCGGCAGCGTCTTGAGCTGGCACCCCGTCTCGCTGCACAGCGTCAGCAGCCTGCCCCGCTCCTGCATGGACAGGGTGGGGATGGCGATGAGGATCTGGTCCACGCCGTAGCGCTCCGCCGTCTCCGCAATGACCTCGCGGCCGCCTACCACCGGCACACCGTCGATGGTGCGGCCCCACTTGTTGGGATCGTCGTCGATGATGCAGCGGGGCACGGCGTCCGCCGCCTCGCTGGTTTTCAGCTCCCGCAGCACCGCCTGTCCCGCGGCGCCCGCCCCGATGATCATGGCGTTGTGTACTGCCCTGGCGTTTTTCCGCCGGCTGGCGGACAGCAGCCGGACGAACCGGTAGGCGAACCGGATGGCCGTCACCATCAGGAACTGTCCCAGCGCGCCGATGACGTAGTAGGCCACCGGCATCCGGCACACAAAGGCGTTCATGCCCACCCAGTGGAACACGCAGGTGATAGCCGCGGCTCCCAGACTGCGGGCCAGCTCGTTGAAGCTGGCGAACCGCCACAGGCTGTTATACAGCCGCAGCAGGAAGAACACCGCCAGACACACGGCGGTGTACACCGGCGCGAATCGCAGGAACGCGGCCAGATACTCCGGCGGGATGGCGCTGTACCGCATGTCATAGCGCAGCCACAGCGCCAGAAAGTAGGCGGCATTCACCGCCAGCGCGTCGTACAGGAGCAGGCCCAGTGAGACGAATTCCCACCGCTCCATTCTCCTGTGAAGGTTCTTTTTCTCCTTCACATTGATTTCCCCCTTGCGGACAGCCGTGCTGCCCGTCCGATGATAGATGCCGCCAAACGGCATATGTTGTTATTTTACACGGTTCCGCGCTTTCCCGCAAGTCCTTTCACCGAAATTTGGCGTTTTTTGGCGAGCACGCTTTCCCCATTGCAGCCCTCCGCCGGATGTGCTACACTGGTGACAGAAATCATTTCCCATAAGGAGGAATCACCATGGAGACCGCACGTTCCCGTTTCCTGCGCTATGTCACCTATTACACCACCTCGGACGAGCACACCGGCGCATCCCCCTCCACGGAGCGGCAGAAGGATCTGGGCCGCGTCCTGCTGGCGGAGCTGGAGAGTCTGGGTCTTGCCGGTGCCCACATGGACGGCGCCGGCAACGTCATCGCCACCCTGCCCGCCGCGGCGGGCGTCACCGCACCGGTGCTGGCTCTCATCGCCCACATGGACACATCCCCCGACGCCTCCGGTGAGAATGTGAAGCCCCGCATCGTCCGGTATGAGGGCGGCGACCTGCCCCTGTCCGACGCCGTCTCCCTGACGGAGTCCCTGTGCCCGGGCCTGTCCGCCCACGCCGGCGAGGAGCTGATCGTCACCGATGGCACCACCCTGCTGGGCGCCGACGACAAGGCCGGCATCGCCGAGATCATGGCTGCCGTGGAGCTGCTGGAGGGCCGCCCCCACGGCGAGGTCCGCGTGGTATTCACCACCGACGAGGAGATTGGCTGCGGCGTGGACGGTCTGGACGTGGCGGAGCTGGCCTGCGACTACGGCTACACCGTGGACGGCGGCCCTCTGGGCGAGATCGAGTATGAAAACTTCAACGCCGCCTCCGGCGACGTCACCTTCCGCGGCGTAGGCGTCCACCCCGGCAGCGCCAAGGATGTGATGGTCAACGCCGCCACCGTGGCCATGGCCTTCCACGCCATGCTCCCCACGGACGAGGTGCCGGAAAAGACTGACGGCTATCAGGGCTTCTTCCACCTCCACGCCATGTCCGGCGACGTGACGGAGGCCCAGCTCCACTATATCATCCGCGACCACGACCGCGACCGCTTCGAGGCCCGCAAGGCCCTGTTCCACCGCTGCGCCGACGCCATCAACGCCCAGTACGGCCCGGGCACCGCCTCCGCCGTCACCACCGACAGCTACTATAATATGAAGGAAAAGATCCTCCCCCACATGGACCTGATCCATCGGGCAGAGGATGCCTTCCGCAAAAACGATGTGACGCCGCTGTGCGTCCCCATCCGCGGCGGCACCGACGGCGCGCGGCTGTCCTGGGACGGGCTGCCCTGCCCCAATCTTTCCACCGGCGGCTACAACTTCCACGGCGTGCGGGAGTGGATCCCCGCCGCCAGTCTGGACGCCATGGCCGCCGTGCTGGCGGATCTGGTGTCCGGCTTCGCGCAGTAGATCGCGGCGTCTCGCCGCCCCTGTTTGGATAATTGGATAATGTGATAAAGGAGGTTTCCCCATGATCTCGATGGATATGCTCCACGACGCCCAGCAGGTGCTGGCCCCCGTCATCAGCCGCACCCCCATGGTGTCCACCAAGGGCATCGTCCCGGGCTGCGACTTCTACCTCAAGGCCGACTGCCTGCAAAAGACCGGTGCGTTCAAGCTCCGCGGCGCGTACTATAAAATTGCCACCCTCTCCGACGAGGAGAAGGCCCGCGGCGTCATCGCCTGCTCCGCCGGCAACCACGCTCAGGGCGTGGCCTACGCCGCCCGCGACATGGGCATCAGGGCCACCATCTGTATCCCCGAGGGTGCGCCCATCTCCAAGATCGAAGCCACCCGCAGCTACGGCGCCAACGTGGTGCTGGTGCCCGGGGTGTACGACGATGCCTACGCCGAAGCGGTGCGCCTGCGGGACGAGCAGGGTCTGACCTTCATCCACCCCTTCAACGACTACCGTATCATGGCAGGTCAGGGCACCCTCGGCCTTGAAATTTTAGAGCAGCTGCCGGACGTGGACGCGATCTTCGTGCCCATCGGCGGCGGCGGTCTCATCGGCGGCCTCGCCTACGCCGTGAAGCACCTGAAGCCCGCCTGCCGCGTCATCGGCGTCCAGGCCGCCGGTGCCCCCAGCATGGCGGAATCCCTGAAAAAAGGCGAGATCATCACGCTTTCCAGCGTGGACACCATCGCCGACGGCATCAAGGTCAAGACTCCCGGCGACCTGACCTTCGACATGTGCCGCCAGTACGTGGACGAGGTGGTGACGGTGACGGAGAGCGAGATCGCCAGCGCCATCCTGACGGTGCTGGAAAAGCAGAAGCTGGTGGCCGAGGGCGCAGGCGCAGTTGGCATCGCCGCCGCCATGTATCACAAGGCCAGCATCGAGGGCCAGACCGTCTGTGCCCTGCTGTCCGGCGGCAATGTGGACGTGACCATGCTGGAGCGCATCCTCACCCGCGGCCTTGCCAAGGAGGGCCGCACTGTGACGTTCTCCACCGTCCTGCCCGACCAGCCCCACGCGCTGGCGTCGTTCCTGGAGGTGGTATCCTCTCTGGGTGCCAACGTGCTGGACGTGAACCATGAGCGCCGCAACACCCGCGCCGCCATCGGCTCCTGCGTGGTGCAGCTGTCGCTGGAGACCCGCGACAAGGCCCATATCCAGGAAATTATTTCCAGCCTCCGCCGCGAGGGCTACGAGGTGGAGGAGCAGTCCTGACGCGAACGCCGTTTCACCTTTCTGCCGAATATGGTTGGAAATAACAGCCGTTCCCATTTTGTAAAAGCACGGCAAAAGCCGTCCGCTCCACGATGGAGCGGACGGCTTTTTATTTCCAGTTTACTTTCGATTAATTTCCGGTTTTTCTTCCGGATCTGCTTCATGAGGAACTTCCTGATTTTCTCACCGCATCACCGGCACGGACCGCAGCTCCTGTCCCGGGCCGGTCTGGGCCGGATCGGGCCGGGACAGCACGTAGAGGTCAGTGCAGCGGCTCTCCACCGCCATCAGCGCCTGTGCTGCCGGCCCCAGCGCCGCCGCGTCCGCCGGCTTCGTCAGTACCGGCGCGCCGGCGTCCCGCATCCGCCGCAGCAGCTGTCGCCCCACGCCGTTGGCCGCCAGTACCCGCAGGTACGGCAGCTCCTCCGGCGGCTCCGGCAGGTCCAGCCACGCCGCCAGCACCATCCGCCGCAGCCGCGCCAGCGGGTAGCGTTTGGTCCTGGCCGCCTCCAGCACATCCGCCAGCGTCACGCCGGTGTGGGCCGCCCGGTACATCCGGCGGTACAGCCCCTCGCCGCCGCCGTCCAGCCGCCGCCAGTCCTCCGGTTCCATGGTCCGCAGGCGGGCGAGAATGGCCCGCTCGCACAGCCGCGGGTCTGTCAGGCGTCCCGCCGCCCGCTGCCGCCGCAGGATGTCCGCCGCCGCAGGGGGCATATAGACCGCCGCCTGCTCCGTCTCCCCCGCTACCAGCAGCTGCCGCAGGTACGATGCCGAGGCGAAGCCGCCGCAGGGCGCTTCGCCGTGCTGTGCGCCGGTGCGCCGCACCGTGCGGGCCGTCAGCGGGCTTTTCAGCCGCCGGATGGCGCGGAGATACTCCACTGCCAGCGTGTTGTTGGGGCTGGCCAGCAGCACCGCGTCCGCCGGTCCCAGCAGCGCTTCCACCGCCTGTTGGCGGCGGGCGGCAAAGGTGCGGCCGTCCTCCGGCACGGCAGCCAGCGCCGCCGTCAAGTCTTCGCTATCCAGGCAGTCCGCGCACCGCGTCAGCGCCGCCATGTCGCCGCTCTCTGAGCCGAACAGCAGCTCCGTCACCACGCCGGTGCGCGTCAGGACCTCCACGCCGCCCCGGGCGAACCGCTCCGCCGTGGACATGGCCCACACGGTGGGCAGCTCCAGCACCAGATCCGCGCCGCAGGCCACGGCCATCTCGGCCCTGGCCAGTTTGTCCGCCGCAGCGAAACCGCCCCGCTGGGTGAAATTGCCGCTCATGGCGCAGACCACCGCCGAAGCGCCCGCCGCCCGGGCCTGGGCCATCAGCCAGGCATGGCCGGTGTGGAGGGGATCGTATTCACAAATGATGCCTGTCACGGACATAGTTGTCCTCCTTGGTGCGATCTTGTATGGAATTGCGGAACATTTTTCTGCGCGTGTGCATTTTGCGGGGGCCGGCGGACGCGACGGTCTGTTTTTTCTTTTCTCTTTTCGGCGGGGAGAGTTCCGCGCCCCCGAGCGCGGGTCACTTTTGGCCGCAGCCCCAAAAGTGACCAAAAACGCTGCTTGAAACCGCAGGTTTCAAGACTTCCTACGCGGTTGGGGTACGCTGAAAACCGCAGCTGTAGGAAATCCAAAAACCGTTGGTTTTGGGCGGCGTTTTTGCATCCTTTTGCCGCCGCGGGCAAAAGGATGTCGCGCCGGAGCGCGAAATATTCCCGCCGGAGGCAAACATGCAGGACGCGGGTGCAGCCCGCAATCGAAGAACGAAAAACGGGCCGTCGGGACGCCATCCCCTGCGGGGTGCGTGACCGAAGCCGCGAGAAACGACCCGCGCCCGGGCGCGGAATACCTTTTTTACATCTTACCACAAAAGCTCAAAAGATTGCAACGCAAGGTCAGCTTTTCCCGCCGCGGGTCATTGTATTTAGACAGGCGGCGAGTAAGTGCGCCCTTACCGGCTGCTTGCTATCAGCTTTCGTGTGTGTTATACTGGGCAACGATTCGACAAATCGGAATTTGGAGGGATAGATTTCTATGATTATCAGATATGCAGAAGAGAAAAATTTTATAGAATTGCGACAGTTTTACGACGGTATGTGTAAAGTTTTGAGCGAAAAAGATTTTCTGCCGGAGGGAGATAAAGGTGGTTTCCCTCCAGATGAAATGATCAAAGATGCAATCAAAGAGAGAAATCAGTTTATCGGTATTGAAGATGGTCGAATTGTTGCGGCGTATATTATGAATCATGATCGTGATGAGGCGTATCACGCAGTTAAATGGCTTATTGATGCAAATGATAACGAGACAGTAGTTCTTCATGCCTTGCGTGTCCTTCCAGAATATGGAGGTCGTGGATACTCGAAGCAGTTAGTTCAACACGCAATAGACACAGCAAGGGAAAGAAACCTTAAATCAATTCGTCTTGATTGCATAGAGGGAAATGATATTCCACAGAAAATGTATATGTCGTTTGGATTTAAGTATGTGGATA
>ERZ857480.49148-NODE-76007-length-23965-cov-8.0000_pt1 | contig 23965 bp, 17 predicted proteins | sample MGYA00519767_ERZ857480 | MGnify/ENA primary metagenome ERZ857480 (study PRJEB31778, sample SAMEA3449210) | human gut metagenome | biome: human gut; feature: human-associated habitat; material: faeces | place: United Kingdom | collected 2010/2012 ...
AGCAGCTCACTGCAAATCATTGTGATGAACCGAATACGGGATTTGAGCCGAGGTTGATCTCGGCTCATTTTTTTGCCCGCTGGTCTGGTTGGCGGTTACGTTTAGCTTGTTCAAAAAAGCCTGATCCTGCTTTTCCTTTTCTTCGTATACCACCTGCACTAATAATGGCATCTCCAAATCTTACTGCCTCCAGAGCTTCGGGAGAATGTTCAAATAGCAATATGTTGCTCAAATCAGCCATTAGCCAAACCTCCTTATGTTTTCAGCAAGTGCCGCAGTCGCAGTTAAACCATAGAATAGTGACATCCTCGAAATGCTATTTTCACTGAACTCATGTTGCATTGATTTCAAGTCACTATAAGTGTAGTCAGACCAAGCATATTTTTTTGATTTTTCATATTGAAATGGGTATAAACCAGTGAATATCTTTCCTTTTGCTTTTAAAGCTTCATCAATATATATGCATTCATTATATTCATCTATTGCATTGTTGTAGATTTCAAGAAGAAAGGCTTTGATTGATTTGATCAGTTCGTGATGATTGACTTGAAGTTTGACCATTCTGCATTTGTTAATCTGTGAGTTATGAATAGCAGCCATCAGCCAATTAAAGTCTACCAATGCTTCAAATAACTGTTCATGAGATGGCTTTTCTTTAGAACAGATAGAATGATAGCATCTATCAAATACATCACGAGTGTCAAAGTCCAATGAACGATGGTTGATAATTTGACTATTATCAAAGCAATTTTGTACTGCTCTAATCAATCGCCAATCCGCTGTGATGTTTTTGCAACCATTAAACTCTTTAGCTGCTTTGTCTATCAATTCTCTTCGTGTAGGCACTACTTCACATATTAACTTGATACTCTGTGATCGACATTGTGATAATACATAATCAAAATAGTTATACATAATAATAACCTCCACAATTGAAAAACGCAGCTATTCCTCATAAATCTCTTTAAATTTATCCAAACTGTTTTGTTATTTTTATCTTTGATACTCCTAAGATATAGTTAATCATTTATGAAGACAATCGTTTTCACAAGCATTTGCTATTAAGGCCTAAACTTACTTGCAGATGCTTTTGGAATGGCATCTATTACCACAACCGTTGCAGGAGACAATCCATTATTCTCCATTTCAATTCTTGTTTGTTCTACTGCGTTGACTCTATCACTATGATTATCATTCTTAACTAATACAAATACTTTGCTTTGAGTATTTTCAGCTTTTGCGTATTCTTCTATCTGAATTTCAAGTCCGTGTACACAATCACGATTAGAAGTCAGCTTTACTTCAATTACTGTTTTATCAGTACCACGACTGACTTTGAAATCTACAGGGCCTCTACCACTATCAGTTTCGGGACTAAAATCCCAATTGAATTTCTCGCAAAACATATGGGCTACTGCGTGAATAAGTATTTGTACTGCCTTTTCCGGAAGTTTATAATCGCTTATAAGAGTATTGCCACGATGATACTCAACCCATTTTTTGAAGTGTTCTATAATATCAAGAGCAGCGAGATACGATGTATCACTTGTGCTATTCTCCATATTGTAAGTATTAGTGAGATAGCCGGCTAAGTATTGAGGATTTTGATAAACGCTATACCCATTTGTCTGAAACGACTTATATGCTGCCAACACTTTATTCGCTTTATTCGGATTCTTGAAAACATAATCTCGAAGATATTCCTTTTTCTGCGAGACTGTAAGTTTTCTCCATTCCTCACTGATCATCTCATTTAGTTCGGATCTAATGGCTTCATTTTCAGAACATACACGATCAATATCATCCCAGCATCTTGCAATAGGTAATTCATGTAATATACTTTCAGGAAGCAATAAAACCAGATAGCGTTTATACGGATTAACAACTAATCCGTCCTTGAAATGATATGAAGGGTACTTTTCTGAGGTAATCTCTAATTCAGACAGTACCCTCTTAGTATAAGCAATTATATCAGGAGCAATAATTCGAGCAATCATATCACTCAATCTGTCAGGGCCTACATTATCTTCAAATAAGCTCAACATATGGAATAACTCTGGTTGTTCGCAGCCGTTTTTAATAATTTCGTATGCATCTTTTATAATCTGTTTTCTGAGTTTCTGTCCGAATCCGGCGCCGTGTTTTCCATCAGAGAAACCAAGATTGATACCATTCACTTCAGAAAAATTAAATCTGTTATAAGCGGTTCTGTAGAGTTTGTCATATGGAGATGCTTTCTTTAATAGAAGCCCAATTCCACGAAAATAATCATTTACTCGATTATATGATGCCGTAAACTCAGGTATTGTACATTGCTGTAGCAATTTGATATTTATGAAGAACGGGCTGTCTTCGTCCAAGAATGCATCAAACACTCCGAGTTCTGACATTTTTTCTTTTGGTATATCAAACTTTTTTGAAAACAATACTGCCATATATTCACCTCCATGTGTGAGAAGCACGGTTATTCCCCGTACTTCTCCTCAAAGAACCTCCACGCTGTTTCGTAGTCCTGTTCACGGTCGCACTTGTCAAACGGCGCGACATACTCGATAGTTCTCCTGACAGGGCCGCCGGGCATCGTATCGTCCTCGATCTCTCTTGTGAATACCATACCGTCCATAGCGCCCTTGACGTTGCCTTCCCACTCCTTGCGGTCGAAGCCTACGCCGACGAGACTGCGGTTTGTGGTGAAAACGATCCTGCCGTTTGCATCGTACCATGTATCGGCTTCATACTGCTGCAATACAGGGAACTGTATACGATAAATAGTTTTGAGCTGTTCAAGTGTCATGCCGAGAGCCATAGCTGTCAGCACGTCTATCTCAACGAGTGCCTGTCTGCGCTCATAGTCTGTACGCAGAGGGGTATCCCATGTCCATTCGCTTGTAAGATTAGAAAAACGCTTGTTATCAAGACGAGGATCGGATTTGCTCCATGTTTCATTTTTGAATTCATTAGACCAGCATTCTTTCCATAGAGATGCATAAGGGCTTGTTACACAGTTCAGCAAGAGAGCACGAATTGCCAATCTTGGTGTTTGTTTTCTATCAATAAGCATTGGAAATTTATTCAGCATCTCGCCACTTATATCACCTTTTCCAATTGCTTTAACATAAAAATCAAATGGTATAGAAGAAAACGAAGCGCAAATCGGGGCTAAATATTGATTATTTCTATAGCATAATCCAATCTGTTTATATATGTGACCGTAATTCGGTGGAATAATTGCAGATATTAGAGTGCGTTCTCCTGCAAGATTTAGCATTTCTCTTGAAGTTACCCTATACTCGTCCAAATATGATGTTCCCCAAGGAGTTAGGGGGATTCTACTTTTATATTTTATAATATCACACTTGGGTTGATAATTACATCTTGCGAAATAGGAAGCTGGAATTATAGATAAATCAATAATATCATAATCACTTTTTAAAACACAAATTCGTCGAGATGTTTTGAAATATGGATTTGATAATCCAATATGAGGACCGGAATAAATGCTCCCAATTAATGTGTCTGGAAAATGCTCATATCGCTCTATTATACCTTCCTTTTGTGAGTTAGTTTCATGCCATAACGTAGATGAAAAAACTAAATTGCCATTATCACCAATAAAGCTTTTTTGCTTAGCAAAACAAAAAAGAACATCAATCAGTGGCTGTGCATGAAGCACGGGTAGCCTTGCTTGTTTCCAGTTTTCGCTATTGTCAAAAAGCTTTGCAAACAGTGCAAGTTCCTGTTGACCGACTTGAATCAAACGTCCTGAATGTCCATTTACATTCCAGTTTCCATCATCATCTTTAATACATGGAATATTTGATAGTTCACTTTTAACAAAGCATTCATCAATGGTAGAAGGTAAAAAAAGATTGCCAATTGAGTTATACGAGGAAGTTATTCGGTTGGAGTAAATATTTATACTATAAATTGCTCTGTGAGCTACTTCCGAAAACAAAAGCAACTCATTTTGGAACTGAAAATGATACCGCAGTTTAGGATAAAGTCGTTCTCGTAGAATACCTCCTTTAGGATCATCATACACGCCATCTGGATGTACAAATGCACTTGATGAATCAGAATTGCCAAACATCCACGCCTGGGGCAGGAAACACTTATAGAGATTAGTCTGTTGCCCACGAAGATCAGGATAATTCTGCAAAGCATTCAGAAAACTTTGCTCACCAGCTATTGTTTCATACTCATTAAAATAAATCGCGTAGGTGAACTCATTTTTAAGAGCAGCGGCACGGTGCTGAGTAGTTTGCGTTGCCGTCAGATTTTTAACAACAAACATTGGATTTCTATCAGCAAGCACAGCCTGCTCTTTCCATTCTATCTTTATCCACGGCGGATTACCGATTACAAGGTCAAAACCGCCCTTATCAGCAAATACATCAGCAAATTCAAGCTCCCAGTGCATAAACTTGTTGTCGTTCGCTATCTTACGCACCAATGCAAGGCGTGGGAACAGCTCGCAGAGCTGATCGAGGTCAACGTCCTGAATCAGCACTTCGTCCTCGGTTTCAGTGTCGATAAGTGTGGTCTGTGTCTGCGTGTTGGTGGTCTGCATCGTGCCACGGAGAATCAAGTCCATCTCAAAAATGAAGTCGGCACGGCTCGGCAGCAGATCTGCCTGACTAATGGGCCAGAACCAGAGGGCGCACCAATAGTCCATAGCGAATTTCAGACGGGCATATTCTTTGGCATTCTGTGCGTGTTCGGATTTATATGTACCACGCAGGAACTTGTCCTTTTCACGGATAGAACGTCCTGAATCAAAACGAGTGTCCTTGTGACCGTAAACGTCAAGTGCGGTAATAGTCGCAGCTTCAAGCTCATGTCTCGCTTCTATTTGCTTTTTCCAGAGTGCATCAACCAGCTTGGAAAGCTCGATCAGGCTCTTGAACTCGTCCTCGGAATAGGCGGCTGTGAACTTCTTGTTCCATTCCTTCATCGCTTTGAGCTTTTCGGGTTCAAGGGACTTGATGACCTTATCAGTATAGTCGCACATCCCAGGATCGCCCGTCAGGAAATGATACACCTGATAGCGTGAACGTGCGATATTTCTTCCGCTTGCATCGAGCTTCATAAACGGGATACGTTCGGGAGCATTCTCATACCAGCGCAAGCCCTTTGAGGTCGCAGTAAGCTGGCTCTTGTGGTAGACCTGTCTTCTTGCACCGATGAGGGAGTTGCCGTTGACAAGCTGAGTACCGAACCACGGCACATAGCCGCCCTTGTAGATCGTGTTCAACCAGAGAGAAACTTCGGCAAGCTCAACGGCTACGGGGTTCAGGTCGATACCGTACACATTATTGTCGGCAATATACATCTTGACCTTCTGCAGCTCGTCCATTCGTGTTTCATGGCTGATCGTTTCGCCAAGCTCTGCCTGTTTGCGGTCAAGATATGCCTCTGCAAGCTGATTGATAGCTTCGTTCAAGAACGCCGCACTGCCCATTGCAGGCTCGCAGACTGTGAGATTAAGTATTTCATCGGCAGTCTTGTCTTTCAGAAGCTCTTTCAGGGCATACTTCACCAAGCACTGTGTCAACGACTCAGGGGTATAGTAAGATGCAGACTTTTCACGCTCTCTGCCTGCCAGACGATAGATAAATTCGCCCTTCGGGTGGACACGAAGCTGATCTTTCTTATCGCCCGATTCATAGCGGACACGCTCGTCCTCGGTGTACTGGTCAAGCTCCTCGGCAGTTACAAAGTAGCCAACATCAAGCTCATTGAAGCTATCTCCGGCTTTCTTGACTTCATAGAGGTCTTGCTCTGCGATAAATCCACGGTATGACAGCAGTGCTTCATATACTGCCCCCATTTGGTTGATGCCGAGATTTGCATAGGAAATACGTCCACGACGGCTGCCTTTTTTGCCCGTAGACTTTGTAAGGCTCATAAGGTCGATGATACGAAGCATAACGCTGTTTCGTATCTTCGCATTTACAAGCATAGGTGTATATTCAGGATCAAAGATATGAGCTTTCAGCGGTGGGATAACAAAGATGTTATGTACGCTTTCAAGGCTCTTGACTTTGTTGTATACTGATTCTTTCTGCGGATAGCCCGTATAAATAAGCTCATAGAGCTTGCTGAGGGTTTCATACAGATAGAATCCCTCTCCGACTTCTTCTGTGTCGTTGCGGATAGATTCGGCTATATCACGCAGGCTTTCAAGGGAATAGCCCGAAGCGTATACCTGTTCATTGATTGGAGCATAGCCAAGCTCAGGTCGTGCTTCGATAAACAGCACGAACAGCATACGGTACATATAACGTAAACACTCCAATGTGAGCTGTGCAGCATCAACGGGTTCTTCGATCAGGTTCTTGCCCTGACGGGTTTTCAAGTCATAAATGACCTCATTTCCGAGTATCTCAATACTCTCACGGAGAGCGTATTTGAGATCCTGCGATACACCCGAAGCGTGTTTACGGCTCTGCTCATCAAGAGTATCAATAAGAGCGTTACCATCAGCAGGACAGAGAGAGTCCTTATGCAGAAGGACGGACATAGCCTGTAAAGTCGTCGTTTCGTGACGGCTGAATATTTCCTGAAGGTCAAATTCAAGGTAGCGTTTCTCGTTCCACTTGTTTCTATCAATCAGCACGATTGTATCTATGCCAATAACGATAAGGAAACGAGGAGGCTCTGCTGTATGGAACAGGAGCTTTGTAGCAAGAGCTTCAATATTATCATCGGTCAGAGTAAGCACATCATTGTTTACAGCATTGAAATCAAGAATGCTGTTTTCCATGATGCCGCTGTCCTTATCCCTTGAATAAGCAAGGACTGCCCAAAGCATCGGTGCTTTATTAGACTTGACTTCTTCATGGAATACAGGTACTTCAAACTCATCATCTACATTGATGGTGACAGAATTAACTGTGCCATAACCCATAGATTCAAGATACTGTGCAGCCATACTGATGATATTGCTTGCTGTGGTAAGATGTGGCTGTCCACGATCATACCTGTCATGTATTGGATAGTACTGTTTAGCGTTTTCACGGAGCATTGCCCACGGAGTTTTCGTTTCTTGGTTCTTGGATTCTTCCGTCCACTGTTTTATACGTTCACTTGCACCATCTTCAAACATTGTGGAGAAATAGTGATTGGTATAATACTCGTTGCGGTTTCCAATACCGGTCAGATCTATACTCATATTATTCTACTCCTGTCAGAACTGTTATAATTCTGATATAAGGGTTGTTTCTTATATCAAGTGTTTCTTTCACCCATTTTGTGAAGCTGTCGAATAGCTCATCAACTCTACGTTCTGCTTCACTCTTGCGACGTTCATCGGTAAACAGTGAGAGCTGATAATCCCTGTGCTTTTCTTCCAGCTCTGCCAGCTTGTCTACTTCTGCATCAATCAGCGGATCGGTAGCCTCTTTATACTTACGGTAGCTCTCAGCAAGTTTTTCCTTTGCCTTTGCAACAACATCTTCAAGCTGTTCACTTAAAGCAGAAATCATTTCGTCGGTGACATTCTGCTCGTTAGCAAGAAGCTCGGAATTGATTTTTGTCTTGTTGACTACGGCATTTATATCAAGGAACTCGACAAATTTGCCGTCAACATATCTTATGCCAAAGAGATCATCGACAAGAGCTGCAGATCGTTCATTAGGCATACTGCCTTCTACAATGAAAATGCTTTCATTTGACTGCATAAAGCTCTTGACTCCGATCACAGGAGCTTCACCTCTGCCGATGAGCAAACCTGTCTTGTCATTCAGCCAGCTAATAACCGGGTGAATTGCCCATAGATACTGAGCATCGGGCCATGCAGCATTGTCGATTGAATTCTGCATACTCTTGCGCATTTCCTGCATTATGTAGGTCTTATCATCGCTAAGTCTTAGAATTTCACCTGATGGCATAGCTTCTTCGGGTATAACAGCAGATAATCTGCGGCGCATATCATCTGTAAGCATAACGTCTACACCGGATATTTCACTTAGCTGTCTCAGCGGGTGCTGTTCGTCCTTATTGATGTACGATAACGCCTTGATAAGATACTGCTTGTCTGTGAAAAGTGTTTCGTCCTCAACAGTATCGTTGACTGCTGAAACTGTTTCTTCCATAGATGCTTCATTAAGCAGGAAGTCCAGAGGATCAAACTCGCTTTCTTCATCATGCAGAGAATCTTCAAAAGCTGCGGCATCAGAACCGTTTTCAATAGTTTCGCTTATAACAAGTTCCTCGTCCTCAATGTTGAATTTGCCGAGCAGGAGCGTAGGATCACCAATATTCTTGAATGCCTGTTCTTCTTTCTCAACAAGGATTCGGATAATTCGCATATCGCCCTTGATTCGTTCATTTTTGCTTGAAATGAGCATATAGCGAATATCAGGACGTTTCTCCTGACCGTAACGGTCAATTCTTCCATTTCTCTGCTGGAACACCATGAGTGACCACGGAATATCAAAATGGATAAGGCGGTGGCTGAGGTAATGAAGGTTCAGACCTTCCGATGCAACGTCCGAAGCGACAAGTATTCTTACAGGAGCTTCTGTTCTGCCAAACTCCTCAACAACACGCTGCTGTTCCATATCTGTCATACCGCCTGAAATCTCCACAACTTGCTTGTCACTCATGTGCAGATCTTCTCTGAGCTGCTTAGCAAGGAACTTCATTGTTTCGATACGCTCGGTGAAAATAACGATACGGTCATCAACAGTTTTCGGATTCCAGTTGTATTCGCTGCTTCTGAGCAATTCAAGCAGCTTAGTATATCTTGAAAAATCATGGGGTTCTACCAATGCAAGAGCATCCCTGAGTTCTTCAAGCAAAGCAATGTCCTTGATGTCACCGTCAGGATACTTGTGACGGAGCTTTCTAAGTCGTTCCTCAACGCTTTTCAGGCAGGCTTTCGGGCTTGAAAACAGGGACTTTTCAAGGGAAGTCTTAAAGAGCTGCCCTGTTCCTTTGGGTTTGCTTGTGTCCATATCGAGCTGCATCTGTGCAAAAATATCAAATACAGCTTCTTCCTTCGGACTTGCTTCGCAGCTTACAAGATTTACGGTTCTTTCAAGATATTTACCGCCCATCTGATCCTTAACGTCTTTTTTGAATCTTCTGATGCACAAACCCTTGATTTCGTCCTTTGTGTATTCTTCAGGGTTGGCAATGGCAGTAGGATCAAGCATATTCATAAGAGAAGCGAAGCTCTTTGCTCGACCGTCATGTGGTGTAGCAGAAAGCATTATCATCGTATCAGAACGGTCTTTTAGGATATTCGCAAGTCTTGAACGCTGAGAATCTCTGCTGCCACGTTCCGCAACACCCTGAGCTTCATCTATTACGATTATATCCCAATATGCGTTTTCGAGGTGTGTGCGGTATTCTACATCTCGCTTGATCGTATCAATAGAGACAATAACCTTATCATAGTAGAAGAATGGGTTATAATTTGATGGGAGAGACGCTCTGATCTTCTGTATTTTATGCGAATCCAGACGTACAAGCGGAATTGTAAAGCGATTCCACATTTCCTTCTGAAACTGAGTCATCATACTCTTTGAAGTGACAACAAGAATTCTCTTGCCCTTACCACGAATAATCAATTCGGACATAAGTATTCCGGCTTCAAGAGTTTTACCGAGACCGACCGTATCAGCTACAAGTATTCTGCAACGGGTACGGTTCAGCGAAATCTTCGTAGGTTCAAGCTGAAACGGCATTAGATCCATTGCTGCCCTATGACCGATATGGATATTCTTATCGGTCGGAGCTTTCTGTCTCCACTGGCTTTCAAGGTACAGCAGGGACTTTGTATATTTAGGCGAATCATCTTTTATAAGTCTAACCTTTGTAGGATCAACAGCTTCGATTTCTTCAAGATCAGTCAGGAAGATAGCTTCTTTATCCTTGACTAAAGGCGATATACCAATGCAATTCAAAGCCTGTTCGCCAATCTCGTTTGTATCTATTTTCTTTATCATCCATTCTTCATCACGAATGATAAGTCTCATTCCAGGAGCGTACTCTTTCATAATATGATCCTCACTTGAAAAGTTTATTAATTCGATATACAAAAGGATAAAACCTCTTAAATTATATCACAATTACACAAAAAATTCAAGATAAAATCGTAATCTTTCTGATTTTTACTCAATTATTAATTATTTCTGACATCATTAGAAAAAATATTAGCGTTACAGCATCAACTTCGACTCAATGTAGCTATTTATGCATTTCTCCACCGATTAATATGGCTTGTCAAATTGACTATTATGAGATAGTATGGTATAATTAACGCATCGTTTAGGTAAAAAGACTATGATGTGTCAACTCTAATAGAAAATGTAATGTACTAAAGATAGGATAATCCTCCGGTCTTGACATCTATTGCAACTCAGATGTCAAGACTAATATGATAATTTTTGATATAATATAGACATCAAATAAAGGAGGTACTCAGTACTATGAAAGATAACATTCTTGAAAACGCCTTATCTATCATTGATAAGAATATTCGCCTTGATCATAAGGAAATAGCAAGGAAAATTTACGCAGAAACAACCTATTGTGATCAGGATTACAACAAATTTCTTGCGGTGATTTCTTCAGGTGATCTTACTTTAAAGGATTATATCCGAAAAAGAAGACTGTATTTAGCTGCTGATGAGCTGATCAATAACCCTGATAAGTCAATAGTCGAAATCTCGTCAGAATTCGGTTATTCCGAGCAAACAGCATTTACAAGAGCCATAAAAAGAGAATTTAACAAAACACCAACAGAAATCCGCAAGAGCCAAAAGCCCGTTCCTGATGTCAGAAAAATACTGGAGAATCATCTTGCCAATAAGAGCAGACTCGATTCTATACTTGATAGATTTGAATCTGATAATCTAAGTAATACTGACTGGGACTACTTTGAAACTTTTATACACGCATCAGATGAATATGGGTTTGATACTTCAACCTGTTGCCTGATATCTGAACTATCAGAGAGACTATCAGTTCCATTTGCTCATCTTTTAGAACGTTGTTTCGATATGATGATTGATTACAATCAGTATTCTGAAGAATACATGACTGAAAAAATTGGTTTTATGGAAGAAGCGGGTATAGAAAGCGAAGATGAATTAAAAAATCTGTGTCACCATTATGACTGTAAATGGTATGAGCTGAGCTTTGGTAAAGTTCAGATGTATCGTTTAGGTATTGATTCACCAGAAGAACTAACAAAAATATGGGACTATTATAAATGCACATGGATAAAGGGCGAACCTTATCCAATTACAAAGCAAATGGTACAGGATTATCGTCAAAAACAAAAATAATAACGGAGGGCAGGAAGAATGTATATAGCATTTGATAAAGAACAAAAGAGAATATCTATCAATGACGCTGTTCAGGGCGATACATTCTTCTGCCCAATTTGTCTTGAAAGACTGTTTGTAAAAGCCGGCACTGAAAGAGCACGTCATTTTTCTCACTATCCTAAGTGTGAATGCAATGATGGCTGGAATGGTCAATATGATATGTCTGAATGGCACTATGAATGGCAGAATAGATTTCCGGCTGATAACCAGGAAGTAGTTGTTCAATGGGACGATATTCGTCACAGAGCAGATGTACTTGTGGACAGAACAGTAGCTGAGTTTCAGCATAGTCCCTTATCCTCCGGAAAGTTTAATGACAGAAACGTATTCTATCATAATAATATTGGATACAAAGTTGTTTGGCTTTATGATATGCGTGAAGATTATGAAAGCGGACAATTAAAAGAAGAAAGCAATAATAATTTTTCTTGGAGCAAACCAAGATCTACTTTCAGAAAATATAATCTTCGTGCTGGAGCAATAGACCTTTTCTTTCAAATATCCGATGAAAATGAATGTATTCTGCAAATACATGAATTCCATGAAGGCTTCTTTCAAATCAAACAAAGATTTACAAAAGAAGCCTTCTTATCTTATATCGGTCTGACTGATGGAAAATGCCTTCCGCCATTGCACATAGACACTAATATAGATGAGGAATTTCAGAGTTTTTCTGAAAAGTATAATATTGTCCTTAATCTTCAGCAACAGCGAGCTGTTCAGGCTGTGAGTGGAGCAAATCTTATGATTGCAGTACCAGGCAGTGGAAAAACTACTGTTATGGTTGCAAGAATGGGATATATGATTTATTGTAAAGGTATTGCTCCTGAGAATATTCTTGCTATAACTTACACTAAAAGCGCAACAAATGATATTAAGCAGCGCTTTGCTCAAAAGTTCGATCAAATAATAGCAGATCGGCTTAATATACGCACTATCAACTCTTTATGCGAACAGATCATCACAAGATATGTTCAAAAGTATAATAGACCAAATCGCTATAAACTGCTTAAAGACAATGAACAATGCACAATTATCAAATCAATCTACACAAGCATAACCGATGATAAATTCCCACACGAAGCTGATTTAATCGAAGCCCAAACCAAAATCAGCTATATAAAGAATATGATACTGACAACTCCGGAATTAAGAGCGGATTATCTGCCCCAAGACTCTATCTATGAGGATTTCTACAACAGATATGAAGATACTTTGAAAGCAAATCATCGTATGGATTATGACGATCAGCTACGCTTTGCTAAGATTTTCCTTGAAAAAAGACCTGATCTTCTTTGTGAATTTCAGGATAAGTATCAGTACATTTGTGTTGATGAAGCACAGGATACATCTAAAATTCAACATGAGATAGTCAGATTGTTAGCTTCAAAGTGGAATAATGTTTTTATGGTTGGTGATGAAGATCAGAGTATTTATCGTTTCCGTGCAGCTTATCCACAGGCACTTTTGAATTTTACGGATATATATATTAATCCGTATGTTTTGTTTCTTGAAACAAATTACCGTTCAACAAGGCAAATCGTTTCAGCTGCTCAGAAATTTATTAGTCAGAATATTAACCGTCATTCTGAGAAACATATGAGATCAAGCAGAGAGGACGGTAAACCGATAAAACGTATTAATGTCAGGAAGAAACATGAGCAGTATTCTACTGTTGCAGAAACAGCCATGCAGGATCATGGTCAAATGGCAATACTCTACCGAAACAACGCAAGTGCTATACCTCTTATGGATCTCTTTTTACGTAACAACATTCCATTTCAACGCCTGAAAGATAAAGGTGAAAACTTTTTTACCTGCAAAGTTGTTCAGGACATTGTGTTCTTTCTAAGATTCGCCATAAATCCCAATGACGCTGATGCTTTTATGAAGATCTACTATAAGTGTGGCTATGGTTTCAACCAGCGAGCTGCAACTTGGAGCTGTACCAAATCGCTCCAAAAAGGCATTTCCATTTCTGATGAACTGATTAATCAACTGTCACAGTGGCGGTCATTAGAGCAAAAAGCATTGGATTTTAAGGAAAAAATGAAGAGGATTGCTGCTTCCGCTCCACAAGATGCAATTGATATGATCTGTAATTATTGGTATCGTGACTATGCAAGAGAAAAAGAGCTCGACATAGGTAAATGCGATATCCTATATTCTTTAGCTGTACAGGAAAAAACCATTACAGGTTTTCTTGAACGCTTGGAGCTATTGCCGAAACTTATTGAGAACTATCACTGTTCAGCAGATAATCCGGTCATTCTTTCAACTATTCATTCTGCGAAGGGTTTAGAATTCGATATTGTCTATGTAGTTGATGCCTATGACGGTAGTTTACCTCACTCAGACAGAGAAACCGCAAAAGAACAGGAACGAATTGATAACTATGAGGAAGAACGTCGTTTGTTTTACGTTGCAATCACAAGATCCAAAAACGAATTGTATCTTCTTAGCGTAAACGAATACAGAACCGGATTTATCAACGAAATTGTACCTGAATCACATACTAATCAATATAACAAAGTTGATGTAGAGCTTAAAGACAAACATGCATTTCTTTCTGATATCCTAACGCCAATTAATGTGTCAGGTGTGATTAACAACGTTACTGAAACAACGTCCATTCCCAATCAACCATATAAAAGAAGCATCAGCGAAATTATATCCGAGACAAATAATAAACCCAAACCTGATTTTGAAGGGAAATCACCTATGTCAAAGAAACAGAAATATGAAATAGGTTTTTCTGACGTTTCAGATAAATTTACTCAGCAGACAAGCATTATTCGTGACAGATTCGGCACAAGATGGGTTAAGTGTGTAAAGTGTGGAACAATAAAACCAGATTACGAGTTTGCATCGTATGGCGGTGAGAATACTGTCAATCTAGGTACATGCAGTGAGTGTAGTCGAAATAAACATTAAAATATTTATTCATTTGCTGATTTGAAATCTGTTAAAAAGCACTCTGTATTTTACTAAACACGAAAAAGCTATTATATTCTTGATAATATTCATTCCTTATTTCGAAATCTATACCGTCCAATTATGTTAATTCTTTAAACAACTCTCTCTACTAAACGTCCTAACACTTATATTCCGGTTCTACACTATCTGACTTTATACCAAGCTCCTGTTTCTTTTTCTGAATAATACGCAATAGCTTTCTGTCGGCTCTTGATATTTTCTTACGGCTGCGTCTGTTGTCTTCCTCTATAATGTGACAGAGATTGATCATCAGGCTTGTGATAGTACTTGTAATCATTTCAGAATTATTATCCGCATTCTCAAGAAGATGCTGTGCATATTCATTACCAGCCTCAGCAGACATATTTAGCCACTTTACAGCCTCTGCCTTATTTTTTTCAACATCTTCATTACCAAACAAATATAGTTTTCCTAGTAGACATGAGCACCAATTATTACCGGTTGAGTTCTCTTTTAGTAACTGTACAGCCTTTTCAGTATCCTGAATTTCGTTATAATCAAGCAGTATCTTAGCATAAGCGTATGCTGCATAAGGTTGTATATTTTTATATCCGCAAGTCTTTTTCAGTAGTCTAACCGCTTCCGATAGATTCTTTCTTTCACCTGTCAGATACAGCTTTGCAAGAGTATACATAGCATACTCGTTATCGACTGAGGCTTGTCTCAGGTATTCCTCGGCTTTATCATAATCCCTGTATACTATATCTCCTTTGAGATAGATCTTTCCGAGCATATATGCTGACATGGTATCACCATTCTCAGCAAGTTCAGTCAAAACTTGTATTCCCTTGGATATATCTTGTTTTTCATCAAAGCTATCAATGCATTTTTGTGCCTGTTTTCGTTTGGTGGTCCTTTCTCTTGAAACAGTATCCGATGTATTATTTGTTATTAATTGTGGTATGGTTTCTGAAGCTTGAACAGCAACATCGTCCTTAATATCTATGAACTCAGGTTCCGATGATACCGCCTGTACGCAATCCATTTTCATAACAGTCCTGATGATCATATTCCTGACTGATGAAAACTCTTTATTATCAACAAGAGTCGGGAACTCTTTATCTTTCTGAGTGTACATTCTATACTTAGCTTTCTCAAACTCGCACCACTTATCATACAGCTTTTGTATACTTTCATCCTGTGATAGCAGCAAAAATATATCATCGACTGTCTGCTTTACCTCTTTCGGAAGATAACCGTATACTTTCTTTCCCTTCGTTGTCTGTAACTGTTCGTGTAACCTCTGTATTGAAGTAGCAATTCTTTCATCAGCATTCCCATTGCCGATCTGCGCAACTATTACTTTCATATTATTCTCAGATAGTGCTTTCACCTCATTGCGGCTGAGAGTTTGTGCCTGATATATGCTTTGCAAGTCATCATGAAAAATATCGTTTGCAAATACAGATCGTATTTTTTCTATTCCATCTTTAGTAAGATACCCCTGTCGAGGATCCTTTGAATACACTATGAGATGTATATGAGGATGATGTGTCGTATCGTGGAATGCTGCATACCATATAAGATTTGCAGTTTCTATTTTTTGTGCGTTGGCTATATCCTGAATATGACGCATTACTAAGTCTCGCCACATATCTGAGTTTGTATACCCAAGACGTATAGCATCTTCACGGCGCAGTGATACAACATGGGTCCAAATATATCCTGGATGTTCTGCAACTTCATTTGCAACAGCATTGAGATCAATAGGTTCATCACTATCATTGAATAATCCGTGCTCACCACGTCGTTCTACACCTGGGCGCATAGCCGTGTAGCCAACAAAGTTTTTACGATTACCGATAACATCAGCATGACGTTCTATGATCGTAGATATGAGTTCTGATGCATTTTCAACTGTAGGCTTTGCAACATAGTCTGCATATTCAAGGTACTGTTTAGCCATAGGGAACTCTTTTATCAATTCAGATATGAGCTGCACCTGCTTCTCAGTCGTAGCTGCTTTTATCTGTGGTCGCTTTTCAACAGATTCTCGAGTGGCAATGTATTTTGTATAATTTGAGCGTTTGATTTTACCGCGCTTACCACTTTTAAGATATCTGCTTGTAACAATTATTTTTGCCATTGTATCACCTCCGAATGTATATGTATCAGCGCTCCATATGAATGAAGCGCTTTATTATTATTCTTCACTTCTTTGATATCGAACAGCACTTTCAAAGTTTATGATACCATTTATTCGTCGTACTTCATCTGTGACCATATCACGAAGTTTGAAAAGTGTAGTCTCCTCAATATCATTTATAGCAGCAAGCATATGCGTTTGAGCACCGACTTCTACTGCAAGTTTGAATATTGCACGAGCCAGTCTTTGCTCGCTTCCCTTTGTATATCCTTCTATGATATGTGCTAACTGAGGAGCCAAGTATTCTATCGCAGTATGATCCTGATTGTGAAGATATCCGATGTAAAAGCGTACCGCTTTCTCTATAAACTCTGACCTCGAACAGCAATTATCCTTTTGATAAACTGCATCTATCATGTCAAGGGTTTCAGGATATAGCTTCATGCCAAATCTTATCTTTTTAGGTAGCGATGCGACCGCATTATCTCCCGAAACACTGCGATTATCTCTTTTTATCTCTGAATTATCCGACCGCATTTTTGAAAACCTCCTTCTGATGCGACTCTCGCCCTTGTTACCGAAGTGTCGAAGAATCGGCGGGCTTTGCCCGTCCGATGTGAGCTTCCGGGCGCATCATGCGACCGGAATTTAACCTGCAACCCAGAAACCGCCCTCGGACCCCCTCCGGAACCGCTGTTTCGGATCGCCGCCAAAACTGCCCGAAAACGGCTCGGCACTCCCGAGGTGGTATCCTTTCCCGACCGTGCCGCACAAAATCGCACACAGCGCATTCTCGTGCGACACGGGGTGAGTTACTCTTCGGGCTTCGGTGTGCTGTCTACAGACCTGCGAGGTCTGCGTATCTGCTGCTTTGCAGTCAGTTCGATGTACTCTCTGACATTCTGTGGAACTACTTTGGTATATATCTGCTCGACCTGCTTGTCGAGCTCCGCCGCAAGTGTCGTGTTCTTCTGCTCGAGGTACATCTCTATCGCCGACAGTTTCTCCTCGGGTATCTGTACTGTTATTGACCTTTTCATGTCATTCCTCCCATGCTTATTTCCTCAGACTCATCTTCTGTCTCGGACTCGTCCTCGGTTAACTTCTCTGCTTCTTCCATTGTCTCAGACTCAGCACTCAGCGTAGTATAGAGCTTCTGACCTCTGCCTGAGAGTACACCGTACTCAGTAAGCTCTCCATGCTTACGACTGAGCACCTGCTTTCCGAAGTCGTCCATGTCACAGTGCTCCAGAACGCTCCAGTCGAAGTTCGTCGGGAAGACTCGACAGGCATACACCTTTCCGTACTGACTCTCGTCCTGAACCATCGGATCGAAGTCGTACTCTCTAAGGCAGTCGATAGTCTCTCTCACACCCGAGAAGGTCTGAATATTCTCAGCCTCCATGACTGCTTTCAGCTTTACTATCTGAGCCTTGCTCATACAAATCATCTGCTCGGAGAGGGCTATCATGTCCTCGACCCAGTATGCTTCGTAGTAGGCTGCATCCGTTATGTTTGGCAGTACCGACTCCACCTCGGTGATGAACATCTGCTCGGGAGTTGAGTTGTGTTCGGCTGAGTATTCTCTCAGCCTGCGTATATCCTCGGGCAAATTGAACCACTGTGCCTGGTCAGTAGTAGTTGCTGACGGAGATACCAGAACTCTGAAGAATCTCTTGTCAGGCACCTCTATCGTGAGGGATATGTCAGGTTCCTCGTAGCTGTCAGGCATACAATAATAGCCGTCAACAAATATACCGTTATCTCTTTCAGCAAGAAGCTTTCCAACTTTTTCATAATCCAGTAACCCTATGACGGCATCGGAACACTCCTCGATCTCAGGCAGCATATCATTGTCGATAGCTATCTCGCCGATCTCAGCATAGTTCGCCGCCGGGTATACAGGAACACAGTCGATGCCATAGGTCATCGCTATCATATCGTCAATGCTGCTGTCGGGATTTCTCATAAGCACACCCTTGAAGCCTGCTTTCTGATGATCCTCGAGCCGCTGAAAGCGTTCTGCGAATACATTGAGCTTGTAAATATCAGCCTTGTACCACTTGTCAAGAATGTTGGCAGGCAGGTCGACCATATCGTATTTTGAGAACATGAACTCTATTTCTCTGCCACTCTGGACATTCATTCTGTCGAGTATGTCCTGTAGGTTTATAGCCGAGACAGGCATTCCCCAGCTCATTTCCTTATCTCCGTATCTAAGTCTTATCGTCATTCAGTTCATCTCCATTCCCATTTCTTCTTCAGCCATATCCTCGGTCATTGCCTGTTCCAGTGGCTCACGCTCATAGCAAAAGCAGTAGCAGTCGTAGTCGCCGGGCTGCGGCTTACACCGCAGGTAGTAGGTATGCTCATCCGTCTGGATCTTGTAACCGTTGCCACGACTGCCGAGATCCAAGGACGGATTCTCTCGAATAAATTTACCCATTTCTGTCCTGTCCTTGAGCAATCCCTGTCGGAGCTCTTTCGTTAACTCGTTGAACTCTGTTCTGAACTCATCATCGTTCAGTTCACTTGTAGTCCCGAACCATGCTCCATAGAACTGTCTGCCACTTCCAAAGTCAAACCGCATATGACCGATCTTAGCCGCAAGTATATTTTCTTCGTCGCAGGCATAGAAAAGCTTTTCTTCATTCTTGTCTGCCGCTGTAATTGATATTTTCATATTCTCAACCTCCTGTAGTTGTTTCAGTAGTCGCTTCTGTTGTCGGCTCCTGAAGCTCATTTATCCTGTCCTGTACCTCCTGCGGATATGTCACCGCATCGAAGGTACACCATGAAGTCCAGCCACCGTCTGCAAGGCTCTGCTGCTGAACTCCACCCATAGCAGAGGAGAAAACAACCTCACCGCCGCCCGCATACACACCGAACTCACTGCCATTGAAGACTCCCACTCCTTTCACATCAGGCATTGTATCGATGCTGCCTTGCTCGGTATAGTACAAATCGATAGTGTCGGAAGTGAATACCTTATTCTCCACATCATACCTGACGTAGCCCATTATAAGACCGACGTTATCAGCACAGCGGAGTCTGTTCTCTCCAGTTCTTTCGCCGAAACAGTTATCTGCATACTGCCACTCCGACATATATGCATTCTCTGCCCAAGCTGCAAGGTCGGCAGCATTTTTAGTTGAAGCATCAGTGAACATATACTCATTTATGGTACTGTTCATCACAAAAGTATAGGTCCTCATGAACTCATCGTAGTCAATACTCAGTCCGTAATTCTGATTGATGCTGTCAATGAGTATCTCGTCATTGGGTGCGGAATAAAAAAGATGAGCGTAGAAGTTTGCATTGAAACCTTCCACATCATCGAAGTATGACATATATATGAGCTGTGCCTTGATGGTCTGATCCGGTATACCAAGTGCCGTCAGTTCCGCTTCTATCGCATCGCCAGCGGACTGTATCTCAGACATCCGCTCCTGCTGCTCGTGAGATAACTGCTCTATGAATGCACTTTCATTAAAGGTGTTTCGGTCTATCTCAGGTGGTTCGATGTCAACGTTTCCAATTGTATACAGAGCAATTATCGGAGCCGCAAGCAGGAGCAGAAAGCCTACAACGATACTGCCGATAAAAATCAGCACCTTATCTCTGGTCTTTTTATCGGCAAGAATCTTCGCCAGCAATATCAACACTTTTTCCATTTGCCGCCTCCTTACTACATCTGCATTCCTGCGCCCTCGCTGAGTTCGTAGTCAGAATACTCATCTTTCTTGTCATACATCTCCGATACCATATCGCTGAACTGCTCCTTTACAGCTAAGTTTGACGGATCATTCAGAACAGTTATTCTGTCGACCAGTATCTCCAGCGGTTCCTTGAACTGCAGCAGATATTCCGCTTCTTCCTCTGTGAATGAGTCCTGAATTCTATCCTTAACAAATCGTGCGGCGGATATTTCATCTGCTTTCTCTATGAGTTCTTCGTGACTCAGGTTCAACCATTCTTTGTACTTATTCTTATATTCAACATTGATCACTGCGTCCAACTTATCAATTACGTTGCTCATTCTTCATCACTCCTTTCAGTTTATCTTCCTCCAGCCGATCCAAACAGCACAGCCTTATATTTTGGTGCCTTGACCATAAGTAGATACCTCTCGTTTCCACATCGGTAGAGGCAGGTGCCTCTCTCCGGAAACCTGATTAGCTCATATTCCGCAGGCTCAAGCTGAAGCGTATCTATGAATTCCTCAGCCTTTATGTTGCCGGGGTTGAACAGGAAGTGGTGAGTCGGTATACTGAACAGCGGCTTTGTCAGCTCCCTTATCTCAGGCTGCAGGAAGTCCTCGAGATTCTGCGATGCGAGAATAAATGCCGATTCCTTCTTTCTGCACCGCTTCATTCCATTTCTGATGTACTCTATAGCTGTCCTGTTGTAGAGAAACAGGTACGCCTCATCTATCGCTGCTATCGAATTGCCCTTGCCAAGTATCTGGTCATTCATATACGACAGAATATTGAAGAGTAGAGTATCTCTCAGCTTTTTGTTGGTGTCCATGATACCCTTGACTCCGAAACATACGAAATCGCCGCTCTTGATGTTGGTGTGACCGTTGAAGTATTTGGATTCGGCCCCCTTACACATGGAGTAGAGTCCGAGGCAGATATTCTGCAAGGTATCCTCGGTGTAGATGTACTTTACCTCATGATCGAAGCTCCTGTACTCCTTCTCACAGAGTTCATAGAGGTCATCCATGAGAGGATAGTCATCTCCGGTCAGTTTATCAAGGTCTGTGGTATCATCAATACCGAAACGTGCATACAGCCTTATGAGCATAAGCTCAATTGTGTCTATCTCCGCATCGGTAAAATCCTTGTATGCCCTGAAAAAATCCTTGAGATATGAGATGTGCTGACTGAGCTTTGATACCTTTCGGAAAGCCTCGGGAGCGTCTTTACTGCTCCTTTCGCCATCAGTCCATGATTTTGGCTCCAGCGGATTTATCATATATTCACCGCTCATCATATCAATGTAGGTGCCGCCAAGGTTGTCGCAGAGGTCGTGGTACTCCTGTTCGGGATCAAGCACAAGGATATTCTTGCCTGATTCCCGGAGATTACATAGCAGGAGCTTCATCAGGTACGACTTACCCTGACCGCTGTTACCGAGGATAAGGATATTGCTGTTGGTCTTGTCCTCGGTACGCCTGTCGAAGTCCACAAGCACGTTACTGCCGTATTTGTCTCGCCCAAGATAGAAGCCGTGTTCATCGGTTTTGCCGCTGTAATTCAGGGGATAGAGGTTAGCCACCGCACTCGCAGGAAGTATTCGCTCATACTGACCTCCGAACATATTCATTCCGCTCGGAAGCACCGACAGGAAGCCTTCTTTCTGTCGGAGGATAAGTCTGTCTACGGATATCTTTGCTCGTGTGAGCTCCATTCTTGTATCGTTCTGGAGCTCCCTCAGCTTATCATCACTATCTGCTTTCAGCTCAATAAAAACGGAGCAGTGGAGGAGAGGCTCCTTGTTGCGGTTCATATCACTGACAAGCTCTACGATATCGTTGATGTTGTCCTGAGCCTTTATACTCTCGTTTACATTGTTGACCGTAGTCATCATATGATTCTTACGCATTGCCTGCTGAACGATCTTATCCTGTTCGATGCTGTCTACCAGCCTGTTGTAAATACGCAGTGTCACACCGTTCTTGTCAGCAAGATGTGCAAGTATTGCGAGCTGCTCTGTTGTTGGAGGATACTCCGTTATAACCCATACGGATTTATAATAATTGCCGCAGATATAGTGGTCAGTGTAGAATTTGACCGCTCCCGGCACTATGCGGTCGAAGTAGCTCTTGACACTCATTTCTTCCTTCTGCTCTGCGGTAAGCTCCTTATTTCTTTTCTTCATTCGTATCAGCCTCCTTGATGTAGTTTTCACCTTCGATATCAGGTATCTCATCTCCGATGATGCTTGCACCGAAGTACAGTGCCAGCATACGCTTTATCTCTGCCTTATCCATACGCTTTACCGAGAATCCATGCTCGGAGATGTTTTTCTGCACCTGCGATATGATACCGAATATCTGCTCGGGCTTCTCCCTGCGGAACCGCACAGCGAACATGAAGCGTCTCGCTGAAGACATTTCCAGCTGTATCTCGTCAAGAAAGTCATGGTCTGCCTGAAGCAGTTCTCTTACCGCAGGATTTTCCTCTTTCTGTAATCGCTCTTTGACGTACCATTTATTGCCGTCGAAACGCTCTGCACTGTCCATAGCGATTATTTCAAGGTCCGGTATCATCGACAGTACGATAGTCAGGTCGTGTACCTTTATCTCGATATTTGCTGATGACAGCACCGAGATATTTGTTGGCTCAACGGCGAAGAATACTATCTCCGCCTTATCAGTTTTTATGCCATAATTAGTAAAGCGTTCAAGACCAATGAGGTCCTGAACGCCGTTTTTCTTATTCTTTGCCATTACTTCTCCTTCCAGCGATACTCCTGCTGAGTAAACAGGAAGTATTTTACCGCATTTACTATATAGTCAAGCACCGACATATCGTCTGCTCTGAGGCTTATGAGTGCAAAGCAGACCGTCACCGCCGCAGGTATCACATTCCAAAAATTAGCGAACACCGCTACTGAAATGATGATGCCTGCACATATGATTATGAAGTCCCTGACTGACCAGAACCACAGCTTTACTGTAGCTCTGAGGTTTTCGGGATAGATATATGTTTTCATTCGGAACCTCCTTATGTTGCTACCTTGGATGCGGATTTTATGAGACCTACTGCTCTTGAGCCCATATTGACCGCATGACCTACCGCCATTACGTTAACTCTTGTTGAGGTATCAAGTCCGTACATCTGTGCGATACGAGGTACTTCGTTAGCCGATAAGCATATACCTGCCGCCAGTATCGGGTGATCGGGACAGGTCAGCAGTCCGAGGAATAATATTGTTGTCTGCAGGAAAGCTGTGAGGCAGGTAGCTATGACCTGCTTGCACCAGTTTACAAATCCGTCCGTATATCCTCTCGGTACGCTGAACATATACAGGCTGCCTACTGCTATCTGACACAGCAATATACCGCCTCTCTTTATATTTGCGAATACCACCTTTATGGTGCAGTATCCGAAGAGTATTATGAAAAACAGGCTTGACAGTGAAACGTCTGCTCTTAGAGCTTCCAACGCCTCCATTCCCGCACTTGTAAGAGTTGCACTTCTGTTTTGTATCAGTGCTCCCACAAGGTCATTGGCAAAGGTGTGCTGCAGAGATACGCAGAATGAATACAGCCGCTGCGGTACTACAGTCAGGAGACTACAAGCAAAGAAACCTTTCAGCACATTCAGACAAGTGTCCTTTATATTCGCATGACCAGATTCATAGGCTATTGCCGTGTCAAATACTGCAACTACCATGCCTGTGATAAACAGTATCCAGCCGATATTATGGAAAAGCGTCAGGAACGCCTGTATCCAGCCAAGCTGAAACAGGTCTGTTGTTGACTCGTTGATGAAATTAAAAATATCCGCTATGCCATCATATACAAGCA
>ERZ857480.59484-NODE-92092-length-23954-cov-8.9933_pt1 | contig 23954 bp, 20 predicted proteins | sample MGYA00519767_ERZ857480 | MGnify/ENA primary metagenome ERZ857480 (study PRJEB31778, sample SAMEA3449210) | human gut metagenome | biome: human gut; feature: human-associated habitat; material: faeces | place: United Kingdom | collected 2010/2012 ...
GTATTTATAAAGGTGTAAGCGCCAATGTAGACTTTTACAGCGGTTTTGTGTACAGTATGCTGGATCTGCCACTGGAATTATATACACCGATGTTTGCAGTTGCACGTATCGTAGGATGGAGTGCACACCGTATGGAAGAGCTCATTAATGCAGATAAGATCATCCGTCCGGCATATAAGAATGTTCTGGAACCGGCAGTATATGTTCCTCTTAATGAACGCTGATCATAATGATTCAGTATTTCGGGGACAGCGTACTGTTAGACACTTATCGCTGATCTTGTTTTCAGAAAAATATAAATAAAGGAAATGACTATGGATGTTTAATTGCTTTTTTCCGGATGAATATCTGGATTCTACCTATGTGATAAACTTCGATGATCTGTATGCGCAGGGATACAGAGGACTTCTGTTTGATATAGATAATACTCTGGTACCTCATGGTGCACCGGCAGATGAGAGAGCATGTGCGCTGTTTGCACATCTGAAGGAACTTGGATTTAAATGCTGTTTTCTGTCAAACAACCAGTACGAGAGAGTTTCTTCTTTTAATGATGCGATAGGAGCGCAGTTTATCGAGAATGCACACAAGCCTTCAACAAAAAATTATATCAGGGCAATGGAACTTCTTGGGACAGACAGAAGTAATACAGTTTTTATAGGAGATCAGCTCTTTACTGATATATATGGTGCGAAACGCACAGGAATCCGGAATATTCTGGTGAAACCACTCAATCCGAAAGAAGAGATTCAGATCGTACTGAAACGATATCTTGAAAGAATTGTACTATATTTTTACCGCAAAGAGGAGGGGAATTCATGAACCATATTGTTATCATAGGATTTATGGGTTCAGGTAAGACAAGAGTAGGAAAACGGCTGGCAAAAGATTTCAATCTTCCTTTTGTAGACGTTGACCGCGTAGTATCAAAGAAGATGAACCTTACAATGAAAGAAATCTTTGACAGATTCGGAGAACCATTTTACAGAGCTCTTGAGACAACTGTGATCAAGGCACTGATCGATGATCCGGAACAGAAGATCATTTCTCTGGGGTCCGGTCTTCCGATGCAGGAACAGAATGCAAAATATATTAAAAAACTGGGAACTGTAGTATATTTGAAGGGATCTTATGCAACGTTGAAGAAGAGACTGGAAAATTCCAGCAGCAATCCTCTGATAGAGGGAGAAGACAAAGAAGATAAGATCAGAAAACTTCTTAAACAGCGCGATCCGGTTTATACAAAGTTTGCAGATGTTGAGATGATCACAGGAGACAAGCCATTTGAGGATCTGATTGGTCAGCTTGAAGAAAAATTAAAAACATGTGTAAAAAATAGTTGAAAAAAACAGCAGAATATTATAAAATTAACTAAGAGTGTGTCACAAAACTGAGAAAAGCATGAGAGGGACACACACTTTGAACGGCTGTTGTTGTCAAAAGACACAGCATTGCTGAACTGTACTATTAAGGAGGAAATATAACTATGATTTCAGCAGGTGATTTCAAAAACGGTATCACACTTGAAATTGACGGAAACGTATGTCAGATCGTTGAATTCCAGCACGTAAAACCAGGAAAGGGTGCTGCTTTCGTAAGAACAAAATACAAAAACATTATTACAGGATCAGTTCTTGAGAAGTCTTTCCGTCCAACAGAGAAATTCCCGGCTGCACGTATTGAGCGTGTAGATATGCAGTATCTGTATGATGATGGTGATCTGTACTACTTCATGAACGTAGAGACATACGATCAGGTTGGTCTTACAAAAGATCAGGTTGGAGATTCTCTTAAATTCGTTAAAGAGAACGAGATGGTTAAGATCTGTTCCCACAACGGAAATGTATTTGCTATTGAGCCTCCTCTGTTCGTAGAACTTGAAGTTACTGAGACAGAGCCGGGATTTGCCGGAAATACAGCACAGGGTGCTACAAAACCGGCTACTGTAGAAACAGGTGCACAGGTTCAGGTTCCGCTGTTTGTTAACCAGGGCGACAAACTGAAAATCGATACAAGAACAGGAGAATATCTTTCTCGAGTATAATCAGGATGAAACCAGTTGTTTGTTTTGTCTGATCGACAGATGTAAAGAGATAAAAACTGCCATCGGTAAGATCCGGTGGCAGTTTTTTATCTCTGATTGAAAATAGGAGAAAAAATATGGAATATGTAACGCTTGGAAAAACCGGTCTCAGGGTTTCCAGAATGGGCCTTGGCGGGATACCAATCCAGAAAATTGATGCGGAAGGAACAAAGACACTGCTGCATAAGCTGGCAGACCGGGGAGTAAATTATATTGATACAGCCAGAGGATATACGGTCAGTGAAGAATATCTGGGATATGCACTGGAAGGTATTAGGGACAGATTTATAATTGCCACAAAGTCCATGGCACGTACAAAGGAAGCCATGGCTGAAGATATTGAGAAGAGTCTTCATAATCTTCGTACAGATCATATTGAATTATATCAGGTGCATAATCCGAGTATGGAACAGCTTGATCAGGTGCAGGCGGCCGGTGGTGCCCTTGAAGCACTGCAGGAGGCAAGAGCAGCAGGAAAAATCGGACATATTGGTCTGACCGCTCATTCTGTTGAGGCTTTTGCCCGGGCTCTGGAGCTTGACTGGGTGGAAACTATTATGTTTCCATATAATATTGTAGAGAGTCAGGGGGAAGAGCTGATCTCAAAATGTGAGGAGAAAAACATCGGCTTTATTGATATGAAACCTCTGGCCGGTGGTGCAATTGAAAATGGAACGCTGGCATTGCGTTATGTCTGTTCGAATAAGAACGTTACTATTGTGATCCCGGGAATGGCGGAAGAGAAGGAAATCGAGGAGAATATAAAGGCCTGTCTTGATGATTCCCCGTTAAGCGAGAAAGAACTGGAGGAAGTTCAGACAGTACGGAATCAGCTTGGCACAAATTTCTGCCGCAGATGTAATTACTGTGCTCCATGCAGTGTGGGAATCGATATTTCGGGTGTGTTCCTGTTCGCAGGCTATCTTAACCGTTACGGGCTGGGAGACTGGGCAAGAAACCGTTACAGTTCTCTTGCGGTGAAGGCTTCCGCCTGTATAGAATGTGGCAAATGTGAAACCAGATGTCCGTACCATCTGCCAATCCGCGAAATGCTGAAAGAATGTGCACAACAGTTTGGTGAATGAAAAAACATCCACAGGGAATTACCCTGTGGATGTTTTTTATAGACCTGGCGGGAATTGAACAGACGAACACGATCCAAAAAACGTTAATACAGGTAACAATATTTTTAAATTTTACTGGGAGTAAATTTGCTTACTTTTGATTACGATACAGCAAATAATTAATACAAAGAAAGGAAAATCTGCTGCCCTGAAACAAAAAGCCTTGAAAATCAATAGTTTCGTAAAATTGGAGACGGTTAATTACTCATGATTACTCAAAAAAGATAAGAAGGGAGAATGTTTTGCACTTGAAAAAAATGAATATTATGAAAATAAGGGAGAATATTCTGGCTCATAAAATATTAGCATATAAGAACTGATATTTTGTGAGCCTTTTTTTACTCTGAACTTTGCAGGGACTTGTCGAACATGTGTCCATAACGCTGCATAGACCATTACAGCGACCTTATACGCAAGTCGAAGAAGAAAACACTCCAAGCTCTAAGATGGGCGTATGGAGCAGATAGACAGCATAGAGGGCATCCTGAGAGGACGAATGATACACCAGAGAGCACCTCTGAGAGTAGCTACAGAGTCTGATCTTCAGAACGGTCAGCCACTGATCCAGTAAAGATTCCGGGAATATATAGCCATAATAATAGGGCGGTTGAGTAACAATAATTTACTCAGCTGCCCTTTTTTCACTCTGAAGATTAGTCGCATATGACTGCTGCCACTTCAGATCACTCATTATTCTGTCTTATCCAGACTTTTGATATGCTCTCTCAACACAAGATTAATGTACTGGCTGAAAGAACGGTCATCCTCTTCTGCAAGTTCTTTGATTTTATCTATAATATCCGCATCCAGAGTGATGCTTACTTTATTCTTCAATGGTTTCATGCAAGCTCTCCTTTTGCTGATTAGTATAACAAACAGGCGATATAATATTGAAAAATAGCATAAAGTAGGATAAAATAATACTAATGAGGTGGATATGAAGAAAGACGAAGAAAAGTTATGGGACGCGTTTTTGCATGTGGATTTTATCTATATTTGGAAAAAACCGGAGAATTAGATAAAGAAAAGCTATGGCATGAGACACCGGAAGAAACGGAACGACATTGGCAGCAGGTCAATCTGTCTGGTTTCTTTGTTGTATTTCATCCAGCTCATACTGTTACACCTCCAGCAGAAGAGAGACAAGTCTAACAGGTAATGTCTCGGCATATGCAGCAGCGCTGGTGTAGTCTGCAAAGTGTCTTTCATTAACAATTTCTGACTCACAAAGTCCTACAGAGATAACGATTACCTTATAAAATTTTCTTGTTGCCTGAGTATTTACTGCAATGTTTACTTCCATGTTCATCATGATAAAATCCTCCTTTGAATGTGTATGTTATCGGTGTCTGGCAGCAGTAATTTGTCGAGTTTTAAGGAACAAAATAATAGAACAGATTGTACAATCTTATAAGATGTGATAATATATAAGAGCCGCGAACCTTTCCGGTAGAGGGGAGGTGAAACACCGTGGAAACTATTATTACATTCATTGTCTCTGTACTGGCAGGTATTGTTAGCTACTTTATCTGCAAATGGTTGGAAGGGGACGAATAAGCGGCGCTAGCCTAAGGTATAAGCCACCTTACATAAACGGAATAGAAAAAGCTCAGAGTCGTGACCTCTGAGCTTTTTCTTATTGTTCCCGATAGAAGTTTAGTTCCATGGAAAATGCTATTACATTCATTAGCTGTTATTATCATATGCCATGATGCCCTAAAAGTCAACCATTAAATGAATGGCAACAGTTGTTCACTTTTAAATTTGTCCGAATCAAATCCCTATAGTAATCCACTCACGTATTCCCGGGGGTACTTCCAACTTTACATAAGAAACACCTTATTAGATGATGAGCTTGAAGAAGAAACGTTGAATAAAACAGACGATTCGGAAGAATCGGAACTGACATCAGAGGAAGAAGAGATTCTTGTAGAGTTGTTTAGGATTCCTAACGACAGTTTGGATAAAGCCCTATCTAATGCAATACAGAAGTTATGATGGCGGGTATGCGTGTAAATGGTGCAGATTCAGTGACAACTGCTGCTTTAATTGGAAACACACCAGAAGTAAATGAAAATTTCTACACATATGATGTAAGCGAATCAGACTATAAAAAAGAGCTTATCCGTAAAGCATCACTTTGTGGATAAACTCTTTATCATACCTTGATTACATTTGCTTACTTCCTGCTTACTTTGAAAAAAACAAGAGATAAAACCCTTATAAAATCAAGGAATTTTTATGGACCTGGCGGGAATTGAACCCGCGTCCGAAAGCCTATTCATTGAGGCATCTCCCATCACAGTCGCTGTTTTAACATTCCCTCGGATGTACGCCCACCGACAGGCTTACAACTTTAGTAGCTTCATGATACATCTACCGGGGCAAAGCTTACCCGGCAAGGTTTCTCACATGGTCGACGCCAGATCCCTGAAGTGTGAGTGCATCAGGGCTGACGAGCAGCAATTAGGCTGCTAACGCGTACTGTTCGTCTGCGTTTATATTTAGTTTCCCGGTTGGTACGCAGTTTGGGAGTCTGCGGATGGCTTCCCCAACTTCAAAGCCCCCGTCGAAACCAGTACAAGCCCTGAAAATGAGTCTGCAACGCTGTTTTTTCATAAAACAGCACTGGTGATGAGACGAAAGCACTTTTTAATATTGATATATCATTCATTATATAAGATATATCGACTGATTAACAGTATAGAAATAAAAACAGAATTTGTCAAGAAGATTTTTATATTTGAGACTGCTTGTTACTGTTCACTTACCATTATCCCGCGAGGTGTTTTGGCATGAATATGCCAAAATCCCGAGACATACAAGCCAAAATTCCATTGCCGCAGGCAATTTGGAATGAATTTTGGCTACGTTACTGAGAACGGAGTGAACAGTAACGGCTATTTGGTGTTGTGAACAGCAATACTTATAATTTTTCTGTCATATGTTCACAAATCTTACATAAATCTCTGCTATAGTAACCATATGAAAGATAAAATCTGTTGCTGAGGGCGATTTTCCCGGATTTTGCGCTGTGGCTGTAAAGGCGCTGAACAGTCGTGGATTTTAACAATACTCGGAAAACAGTATAAATAAAAAGTAAAAACTGTTTCGGAAAATAATGAAGAAAAACGGAGGGGATCAAATGGATACATTAAAAATCCTGGTGGTGGATGATGAGAGCCGCATGAGAAAGCTGGTAAAGGATTTCCTGACAAAGAAGAATTTCCAGGTACTGGAAGCCGGTAATGGTGAAGAAGCCATGGATATCTTTTATGAGGAGAAGGACATCGCACTGATCATTTTGGATGTCATGATGCCGAAGATGGATGGATGGGAAGTTTGCCGTGAGATTCGCAAGAACTCAAAAGTTCCGATTATTATGCTGACTGCAAGAAGTGATGAGAGAGATGAGCTTCTTGGATTTGATCTGGGGGTAGATGAATACATCTCTAAACCATTCAGTCCGAAAATCCTTGTTGCAAGAGTGGAGGCAATTCTGAGACGTACAGGTCAGAATAATCCGGAAGATGTGATTTCAGCAGGCGGCATTGTTATAGATAAAGCAGCACATCTGGCTACTGTGGATGGTAAGCCTATGGAACTGAGCTTTAAGGAATTTGAACTTCTGACATATTTTCTGGAGAATCAGGGAATCGCACTTTCCAGAGAAAAGATCCTGAATTCTGTATGGAATTATGACTACTTTGGAGATGCCCGTACGATTGATACCCATGTTAAGAAGCTCAGAAGTAAAATGGGAGATAAAGGTGAATATATAAAGACTGTATGGGGTATGGGATACAAGTTTGAGGTAGACGAATGACAGGAAACGGAAAAACAGATAAAAAATTTCATACTCTGCAACATCAGATTTCAGTAGTGTTTATATGTCTGTTACTGCTTTCGATCTTTACCATTACTCTGATCAATGGTCTTTTTCTTGAAAAATATTATGTATCCAAAAAAGTAGAAGTGCTGGAGGAGGCAAAAGAAGTGTTGTCTCAGATGAATCTGGATGACATCCTGCAGTATGATACAGATATAGAAGAGGACAAAAAAGGGGCAACAGATGAGATTTCGGATGAGATTGAGAGGAGCAGTTCCAGAAATAACCTTACCTGGATCATAGTAAATGAGGAAAACAGCGGTTATTATTACTGGGGAGAGAATAATATGGCAAAGATGCTCCGCAGTAAGCTGTTTGGGTATATTAATAATCTGGATCAGGATATGCAGCACAGTCGTGTGCTCAAAAAGACAGATACTTGTACCATGTGGCAGGTGCATGATCGCTTTGCAGGCATGGAATATGTGGAATGCTGGGGACAGTTTGATAATGGTTACTATTTCCTGATCCGTTCTCCTCTGGAAAGTATTAAGGAAAGTGCATCTATTTCCAATAGTTTTTACTTCATTGTAGGAATAATCATAATTGTGGTCAGCGGTATTGTGATTCTTGTGATGACAAATCGTATTACCCGCCCGATCAGTGAACTGACCAAATTATCAGAGAAGATGTCTGATCTGGATTTTGATGCCAGATATCAAAGCAGGGCAGGTAATGAGATTGATGTACTTGGCGATAACTTTAACAAAATGTCCAGAAAACTTGAGAGCACGATCTCAGAGTTGAAATCGGCTAATAACAAGCTTCAGAAAGACATAGAAGATAAGATTAAAATTGATGAGATGCGTAAGGAATTTCTTGATAATGTTTCTCATGAGCTGAAAACTCCTATTGCATTGATCCAGGGATATGCAGAGGGGCTGAATGAAAATATTTCCGATGATCCGGAAAGCAGGGAATTTTACTGTGAAGTTATTATGGATGAGGCTTCAAAGATGAACAAGCTGGTCAAAAACCTGCTGACGCTGAATCAGCTGGAATCCGGTAAAGATGCCCCAGTGATGGAAAGATTTGACATTGTATCTCTGATCAGGGGTGTACTTGGTTCCATGCATATTATGATCGAACAGAAAGAAGCAACTGTGATTTTTGAAGAAACAGAACCTGTATATGTATGGGCGGATGAGTTTAAGATTGAAGAGGTTGTGACCAATTATACAAGCAATGCACTGAACCATCTGGACGGAGAACGAAAAGTAGAAATTAAGGTTCTTCAGGAAGAGGACTGTGTGAAAGTAACCGTATTTAATACAGGTACTCCGATTCCGGAAGAGGATATCCCAAATCTCTGGAATAAATTCTACAAAGTAGATAAGGCCCGGACAAGAGAATATGGCGGAAGTGGTATCGGACTTTCAATTGTTAAGGCAATCATTGAGAGTATGAACCAGAAATATGGGGTATGCAATTATGATAATGGCGTGGAGTTCTGGTTCACTCTGGATTGCAGGCAGTGATAAGATATCCGGGTATTGTGAACGTAGTGAGAAGCGTGTTACTGTGAATGGAGTGAACAGTAACCGGTAGTATGATCGGAATAAAAACAGACAGAAGCAAAGAAAGCACTTTGCAACTGTCTGTTTTTGGGTTATACTGTATTGGAGCGTTTTGATCGGATATTTTATTCCGGTCTGACATGTGATCCGGAAAGCATTCGGATTACCATAATGAGGAAAACGGATAATGACATCAGGAGGATAACATGATTGCAATAATTGACTATGATGCCGGAAATATTAAAAGTGTAGAAAAAGCACTTCATTATCTTGGGGAAGAAACAACAGTAACCCGCGATCCGCAGATTTTGTTAAATGCGGATAAAGTAATCCTGCCGGGCGTGGGAAGCTTTGGACAGGCGATGGAGAATCTTCATACATACGGACTTGTACCTGTGATCCATGAGATTGTAGAGAAGAAGACGCCATTTCTTGGAATCTGCCTGGGACTTCAGCTCCTTTTTGAAAGCAGCGAGGAGACACCGGGGGTGGAAGGGCTTGGAATCCTGAAAGGGAAAATTGTTAAGATTCCGCCTGCGCCGGGGCTTAAGATTCCACATATGGGATGGAATTCCCTGCATTTTCAGAATAATGGCAGACTGTTTCAGGGAATCCCGGAACAGACCTATGTATATTTTGTGCATTCTTATTATCTGCAGGCAGAGGAGCCTGAGATTGTAAAGGCTACTACAGAATACAGCACCTGTATTCATGCTTCCGTAGAAAAGGACAATGTATTTGCCTGCCAGTTCCATCCGGAAAAGAGCAGCAAATGGGGACTGAAGATACTTGAAAATTTTGCTGCTGTGGGAAAAGACGGCAATACTGAGAAGGAGGGAAAATAAGATGTTTACAAAGAGAATTATTCCCTGCCTGGATGTAAATAACGGACGTGTGGTAAAGGGCGTAAATTTTGTGCAGCTTCGCGATGCGGGTGATCCGGTGGAGATTGCCAAAGCCTATGATGCAGCAGGAGCAGATGAACTGGTGTTTCTCGATATTACAGCATCCTGCGAACAGAGAGATACGGTAGTTGACATGGTAAGACGGGTTGCTGCCAATGTATTTATCCCGTTTACAGTAGGCGGCGGTATCCGTACTGTAGATGATTTCAAGAAACTGCTGAGAGAAGGAGCAGATAAGATTTCCGTAAATTCTGCAGCAATTGACAGACCGGAACTGATCAGTGAGGCGGCTGACAAGTTTGGAAGCCAGTGCGTAGTTGTGGCTATTGATGCCAAGCGCAGAGAAGACGGCGGATGGAATATTTACAAACATGGCGGAAGACTGGATACAGGGATTGATGCCATAGAGTGGGCAAAGAAAGTGGAAGCTCTGGGTGCAGGGGAAATCCTTCTTACCAGTATGGACTGTGACGGTACAAAAGCAGGATATGATCTGGCTCTTACCAGAGCAATTGCTGATGCTGTCTCCATTCCTGTGATCGCATCAGGCGGTGCAGGTACACTGGAGCATTTTTATGATGCACTGACCGAAGGGGGAGCAGATGCTGCACTGGCTGCGTCTTTGTTCCATTATAAAGAACTGGAGATTTCTCAGGTGAAGGATTATCTGTCTGACAGGGGAATTTCTGTCAGACGATTACCACGAAAAATATAAGAGGTGAAGGATAAGGTATGTCAGCAATTTCAGGTGACTGGCTGGAAGCCCTGAAGGGGGAGTTTCACCAGCCGTATTATGCGAAATTATATAAAACGGTGATGACAGAATATCAGACCAGGAAGATTTTTCCTCCTGCGGATGATCTGTTTAATGCATTTCATTTTACACCGTTGAATGAAGTGAAGGTAGTGATCCTAGGTCAGGATCCCTATCATAATGACGGGCAGGCTCATGGGCTTTGTTTTTCCGTAAAGAGAGGAGTGGAGACGCCACCGTCTCTGGTGAATATTTATCAGGAGCTTCATGATGATTGCGGATGTTATATCCCCAATAATGGTTATCTGGAGAAGTGGGCAAAGCAGGGGGTGCTTCTTCTGAACACAGTTCTGACTGTACGTGCTCATCAGGCAAATTCACACAGGGGAATCGGTTGGGAGCAGTTTACGGATGCTGCGATCCAGGTTCTGAATGAGCAGGACCGTCCTATTGTATTTCTGCTATGGGGACGTCCGGCGCAGATGAAAAAATCCATGCTGAATAATCCGAAGCATCTGATTCTGGAGGCACCTCATCCAAGTCCTCTGTCTGCTTACAGGGGATTTTTCGGATGTAAACATTTCAGTAAAACAAACGAATTTCTTGTTGCCAATGGTCTGGAACCAATCGACTGGCAGATAGAAAATATATAAGAAAAGAGGTAATGTGTAGTCAGGTAAAAGACACACAGTGATAACATGAATCAGAAAAACAATTTAGTAAAAAATGCATCCTTTCTGATGATTGCAGCTATGATCTCCAAGGTGATCGGTCTTCTGTACAAGAGTCCCCTTTCCAATATTATCGGAAGCCTTGGAATGGGCTATACAAGTCTTGCACAGAATGCCTATATGATCCTTCTGATGATCGCATCCTTTAGTATTCCACAGGCGGTATCCAAGCTGATCTCCGAGCGTATTGCTCTGAAGGATTACAGAAATGCACATAAGTTCTTTAAGGGTGCCATGATCTATGCCATGGTGATTGGCGGAGTGGTCGGTTTATTCTGTCTCTTTGGAGCAGGGCTGATCATCCCTCAGAATCAGAAGGATGCAATTCCGGCACTTCAGATCTTGGCTCCGACGATTTTTTTGTCCGGTATTCTTGGGGTATTCAGAGGATATTTTCAGGCATACAGAAATATGATGCCAACATCTATCTCCCAGATCATTGAGCAGGTATTTAATGCGGCAGTCAGTCTTCTGGCAGCCTGGGGATTCATCAATGCATTCTCAGATGGAACAGAGAACAGCATTGCAAAATGGGGGGCAGCAGGTTCCACAGTAGGAACCGGAGCCGGAGTGGTGACTGCATTGGCATTCATGCTTCTGGTATATGGTGTGAACCGCAGAAAAATCCTGCACCGGGTAGAGAAGGACCACAGACATCAGGAAGAGTCCTACAAAGAGATTTTTCGTGTGATTATCCTGGTTGTTTCGCCGATCATTCTCAGCGCCTTTGTTTATAATGTAAATGCTTATATCAATGGGTATCTTTTCTCGGATATTCTGGGAAGAAGAGGTGGAGATGCGGCACAGATTGGTATTTTATATGCAGAGTATGCTACTTACTTTATGACAATTATTAATATTCCTCTGACGCTGTCCAGTACGGCACCTACTTCCATGATTCCGGAAGTTTCCGCTCTGTATGCCACCGGAGACATTGAAGCGACCAGAGAGTGCATTGACCAGACCGTACAGCTTTCTATGGTAGTTTCCGCCCCATGTGCCATGGGACTGGCAGTGCTTGCACAGCCGATTGTATTTTTGCTTTACGGAAATTCCACAGGACTGGCAGCCAACCTGCTGATCCTTGGTTCTTTTTCGATCCTGCTCAATGGAATGTCAAATATTTCCAATGGAGTTCTGCAGGCAATCGGACAGCAGAGGATTCCGGTGATTACGGCTGCAATCGCACTGGTTGTGGATATTGTGGTAGTGGTAGTGCTGCTGTTTACTACAAACCTTGGAGTTTATGCACTGCTGATCGCAATGGTGATCTATTCTGTGGTTGTATGTGTGTTAAATGACAGAGCCATGAAGAAATATCTGCAGTATAAGAATCCATGGAAAGAAGGATATCTGTATCCTGTTCTTGCATCTGTTCCCATGGGAATTGTTGCAGGCTGTATCTGCTATGGACTGAACATTTTTGTAAAATCCAATTTCATTTGTCTGATCGTTTCCATTCCTGTTGCTGCGGTTGTTTATCTGTTTGCTTACCTGATTATCAGCAAGCCGTCAGAATCACAGCTTAGAAGAATTCCGGGCGGAAGCTATCTGATAAGGATTGCAGAGAAACTTCCGTTCTGGCAGAATAATTAAACACTGAAATTATAAAAAACAAAAGAGTTATATTTCATGGTTTAAATGTAGTTCTGAAATAGAAACACATTTAAAATTTCTGAAATATAACTCTTTTTTTGAGCGCGTTTGAAAAATGCTTTTCGCAAAGCAGGATATGTAGATTGCGGGAATGATTTTTCAAATACGCTCTAAGACGGATATATTGCAAGGTAAAATACATTGCAATATATCCATTACGGTATTATTTATGCATTTTTTTCTTCTGCTTTTTTCAGGTTTTTCTGGGCTGTGGAGAGCATCAGTTTGATTCGGTTGAGCTGGTTAACTTCACTTGCACCCGGATCATAGTCGATGGCTACAATATTGGCTGTCGGATATTCTCTGCGGATCTCTTTGATAACACCCTTACCTACAATGTGGTTCGGCAGACATCCGAAAGGCTGGATACAAACAATATTCGGAACATCTCCATGGATCAGTTCCATCATCTCACCTGTCAGGAACCATCCCTCACCTGTCTGGTTTCCGGTGGAAACGATCGGAGATGCCATTTTTGCCAGATTTCTGATATCAGCAGGCGGTGCAAAATGGCGGCTCTGTGCAAGAGCTTCGCTTGCAGGCTTTCTCACCCATTCGATTGCTTTGATTCCCCAGTTTGCCATGGTTGCCTTGGACTTCTTGAATCCAAGATTTTCTACTTTAAAGTTCTGATTATAGAAGCAGTAGCACATGAAATCGATCAGATCCGGTACAACTGCCTCAGCGCCTTCAGATTCCAGAAGCTCTGCCAGATGATTATTTGCAGCAGGCAGGAACTTGACAAGGATCTCACCTACGATGCCGACACGCGGCTTCTTCACATCACTGATGGGAATGGTATCAAATTCATGAACCATTTCGCGGCACATTTTTTTAAACTGGCTGTGGCTGATACTGCTTCCGCTTAAGAAAGAGATCACACGCTGTTCCCAGATTTTATGTTTCCTGTTTACGATTCCCTCTTCCAGTTCATAAGGACGCATACGATATACGCATTTCATCAGGATATCTCCGAATACGGCACCGTAAGCAACTTTCTTCACTAATGGAAGCGTAAGTTTGAATCCGGGATTGCTTTCCAGACCGCTTAAGTTAACAGAGATAACCGGAATCTGTTCCATACCGGCTTTCTTTAATGCGCGTCGTATAAATGCGATATAGTTGGAAGCACGACATCCGCCACCTGTCTGTGACATGACAACGGCCGTTTTGTTCAGGTCATATTTACCGGAAAGCAGAGCATCCATGATCTGTCCCACAACGATCAGAGACGGATAGCAGGCGTCATTGTTTACATACTTCAGACCAACATCCACTGCATGCTTATTGTCATTCGGAAGCACCTCCAGGTTGTATCCGCAGGAATTGAATGCTGCCTGCAGGAGGCTGAAATGGAACGGTGACATCTGCGGGCAGAGGATGGTATAGTCCTTTCTCATTTCCTTTGTAAAGGATACTTTATCAATGGAAGCAGGTTTGACAGTACGTTTCTGTCCCTGTGCTTTCTTCGCGCGGATCGCTGCGATCAGGGAACGGATACGGATTCTTGCAGCACCAAGGTTATTTACCTCGTCAATCTTTAAGCAGGTATAGATTTTGTCACTTCCGTCAAGGATTTCATAAACCTCGTCAGTAGTAACTGCATCCAGACCACATCCAAAAGAGTTGAGCTGGATCAGATCCAGGTCATCGCGTGTCTTTACATAGTTTGCAGCAGCATACAGTCTGGAGTGGTACATCCACTGGTCATTGACGCGGATCGGGCGTTCCACAGGTGCCAGATGAGAGATGGAATCCTCAGTAAGTACGGCAATACCATAGCTGTTGATCAGATCCGGGATACCATGATGGATTTCCGGGTCAATATGGTATGGGCGTCCTGCAAGGACAATACCATGGCGTCCTGTATCTTCCAGATATTTCAGGGTTTCTTCCCCTTTTTTCTGTACATCGCGGCGTGCAGCAGCCATTTCCTCCCAGCCCTTATGCACAGCAGCTTTGACTTCTTCTGCCGGGATATCCTTAAATTCCTCTACCAGACGATTTGCCAGAATTTCCTCAGAAGTAAATGCAAGGAACGGATTGCGGAAGGTAATGGACGGATCATTTAATTCGTCTACGTTATTCTTGATATTTTCGGCATAAGAGGTAACAATCGGGCAGTTATAGTGATTGACTGCATCCGGAAACTCGTTACGTTCATATGGGATACATGGGTAGAAAATAAATTTCACGCCATTGCGGATCAGCCAGGTTACATGGCCATGTGCGAGTTTGGCAGGATAGCATTCAGATTCACTTGGAATGGACTCAATACCCAGCTCATAAATCTTTCTGGTGGAAGTAGGAGAGAGCACAACTTCATACTTCAGTTCTGTAAAGAAAGTATACCAGAAAGGATAATTCTCAAACATGTTCAGAACACGGGGGATACCTACTTTACCTCGCGTTGCCTTATCAGCAGTAAGCGGTGTGTAGGAGAAAATACGTTTATATTTGTATTCATAAAGATTCGGAATATGATCTTTGTTCTTTTCCTTACCGATACCGCGTTCACAGCGGTTACCGCTTACATACTGGCGGCCGCCGGAGAATTTGTTGATAGTCAGACGGCAGTTATTGGTACATCCACGACAGTTTGCCATAGAAGTTGTATATTTCAGCTCGTTGATCTTATCAATGGAGAGCATAGTCGTTTCTGCACCTTCCTGATGGCGTTCGCGGGCAATCAGTGCAGCACCGAAAGCACCCATGATTCCGGCAATATCCGGACGGATGGCTTCGCAGCCTGCAATCTTTTCGAAGCTTCGAAGAACTGCATCATTGTAGAAGGTACCACCCTGTACAACGATGTGCTTGCCAAGTTCGGAAGCGTCAGAAACCTTGATAACCTTATACAGAGCATTTTTGATAACAGAGTAAGCAAGGCCTGCGGAAATATCAGAAACCTCAGCTCCCTCTTTCTGTGCCTGCTTTACCTTGGAATTCATGAAAACAGTACATCTGGTACCAAGATCTATAGGATGCTGTGCGAAAACAGCAGCTTTTGCGAAATCCTGTACTGTATAATTCAGGGATTTGGCAAAGGTTTCAATAAAGGAACCGCATCCGGAGGAACATGCTTCATTTAACTGTACGCTGTCGACGGTCTTATTGCGGATTTTGATACATTTCATATCCTGTCCGCCGATATCCAGGATACAGTCTACCTCCGGGTCAAAAAACGCTGCTGCATAGTAATGGGATACGGTCTCAACTTCGCCCTCATCCAGGATCAGAGCAGCCTTAATCAGAGCCTCGCCGTAACCTGTAGAACAGGAATAAGCAATCTTTGCATCCTCGGGAAGCAGCTCGTAAATCTCTTTAATAGAACGGATGGTAGTTTTTAACGGGTTTCCGTTGTTGCTGCTGTAGAAAGAGTAGAGAAGTGTTCCGTCTTCACCTACCAGTGCAGTTTTGGTTGTGGTGGAACCTGCATCAATACCCAGATAGCAGTTTCCTTTATATGTAGCCAGATCTCCTGTTTTTACTTTGTAGGAACTCTGACGTTTTGCAAATGCATCATATTCTTCCTGAGAAGCGAAAAGTGGTTCCATACGTTCTACTTCGAAATCCAGCTTAATGGAATTGCGGAGTCTGTCTTTCATTTCTGTCAGGGAAATGGAGTTGTCTTCTTTTGCATTTAATGCAGAACCGATGGCTGCAAAAAGATGGGAGTTCTCCGGAATGATGGTGTGTTCCTCATCCAGCTTCAAAGTACGGATAAAGGATTCTCTCAGTTCGGACAGGAAGTGAAGCGGACCACCCAGGAATGCAACATGTCCACGAATGGGTTTTCCGCAGGCAAGACCGGAGATGGTCTGGTTTACAACTGCCTGGAAAATAGAAGCTGACAGATCCGGTTTGGTTGCACCGTCATTGATCAGCGGCTGGATATCCGTTTTGGCGAAAACACCGCAGCGGGCAGCAATCGGGTAGAGCGCTTTGTAATCTTTGGCATATTCATTCAGACCTGTGGCATCTGTCTGGAGAAGAGAAGCCATCTGGTCGATGAAAGAACCGGTACCGCCTGCACAGATACCGTTCATACGCTGTTCTACGTTTCCGTTTTCGAAATAAATGATCTTGGCATCCTCACCGCCAAGCTCGATGGCAACATCTGTCTTTGGTGCCAGCTTCTGCAGAGAAGTAGAAACGGCAATAACCTCCTGAGTAAAAGGAACGCCCAGATGGTTGGCAAGGGTCAGACCGCCGGAACCTGTGATCACAGGATGGAGAGTCATCTCACCATACTGGTCAAAGGCCTCCTGAAGAAGGTCTGCAAGGGTTTCCTGAATGTTGGCGAAATGGCGCTTGTAATCTGCGAAAATAAGATTTTCATTCTCGTCCAGAATCGCGATTTTTACAGTAGTGGAACCAATGTCAATTCCAAGTGTTTTGTAATTCATAAAGTAAATTCAAGCCTCCTCTTTCTGTATAAAAGAAAAAATATTGAAGTAATTCTTTCCTATTAAAATATCTATTTCCAGATATGAATATTCCGTAATATTATACGCTAACGGTCTGGAAAAGACAATATGAAACTTTACCAATGATTACCTTATTTGCAGTTGAAAATTCAGCTATTTCGGGATATAATAGAAAAAGTGATTTTTATCAAGAGGAGAGAAAAAATGGCAGAATATAAACTTCTTAAAACAGAAGGCCGTGCCAAACGTGCAGAGTTTCATACAGTGCATGGTACGATCCAGACTCCTGTTTTTATGAATGTGGGAACGATCGGTGCGATTAAAGGCGCTGTATCCACCATGGATTTACAGCAGATCGGAACACAGGTAGAATTATCAAATACTTATCATCTTCATGTGCGTCCGGGTGATAAAATAGTAAAGCAGTTAGGCGGCCTTCATAAATTTATGGTATGGGACAAACCGATCCTTACAGACTCAGGCGGATTCCAGGTATTTTCCCTTGCAAAACTGAGAAAGATCAAAGAAGAGGGAGTCTATTTTAACTCCCATATTGACGGACATAAGATCTTTATGGGACCGGAAGAGAGTATGCAGATCCAGTCCAATCTTGCCTCCACCATTGCCATGGCATTTGATGAATGTCCCAGCAGTGTGGCTGACAGGGATTATGTGCAGAAATCTGTAGACAGGACCACAAGATGGCTTGCCCGCTGTAAAGCGGAAATGGCGCGACTGAACAGTCTGCCGGATACCATTAACAAAGAACAGCTTCTGTTTGGAATCAACCAGGGTGCTGTTTATGAAGATATCCGTATTGAGCATGCCAAAGCGATCTCTGAAATGGATCTGGATGGCTATGCTGTCGGCGGTCTGGCAGTTGGAGAAACCCATGAAGAGATGTACAGGATCCTGGATGCGGTAGTCCCCTATCTTCCTCAGAATAAACCTACTTACCTGATGGGTGTGGGAACACCGGCAAATATTCTGGAAGGTGTTGAGAGAGGAATTGACTTCTTTGACTGCGTATATCCAAGTCGTAACGGCCGCCATGGACATGTATATACCAATCATGGAAAGATGAATCTGTTCAATGCAAAATATGAACTGGACACACGTCCTATCGAAGAAGGCTGTCAGTGTCCTGCATGCCAGCATTACAGCAGAGCCTATATCCGTCATCTTCTGAAAGCAAAGGAAATGCTGGGAATGCGTCTCTGTGTACTTCACAATCTGTATTTCTATAATCATATGATGGAAGAGATAAGAGATGCTCTTGATGCAGGAAACTTCGCAGAATATAAGAAAATGCGGCTGGAAGGCTTTGAAGAGGGCAAAATAAACTCGAAAAGATAATCTGTATATAAAATAATTATTAAATATGCCAAAAACTCTTGAAGTAAAGCGGTTTTTTGTGTATGATGTGTAGTGACGCTTTAATCAGATTGTTCTGCATGAAAACAAGATTTCATACAGAAGGTAACGGAGATTATAAGTGGATCGCAAAGCAGCTCTTCAGTATGAGCAGCCGTCAGGACGGTCTGTGAATACATGATGGACTGCAAATATGCAGAATAACAGGAAAAGTTACAGGAGGAATCAAAATGAACGCATCAAGCGGAATGGGTATGGTTGGCGCTATTGTCTGGATGGTAGTACTGTTCGGAATTATGTACTTCTTAATGCTTCGCCCTCAGAAAAAAGAGCAGAAGAGACTTCAGGCAATGTTAAATGACATGGAAGTTGGCGACAGCATTGTTACTACCGGCGGCTTTTATGGCGTTGTCATTGACATGACAGAAGAAGACGTGATCGTAGAATTCGGTAACAACAAAAACTGCCGTATTCCTATGAGAAAACAGGCAATCGCTGAAGTTGAGAAAGCCGGAAGCGCTGCCGAATAATGAAAGAGAAATGATAAAAAGCAGAACACATAGTCAGTGATGACTGTGGTTCTGCTTTTTTGATTGGCACTTTTGTATTTTTTCACTTTAATAGGTTGAAATCTGTCGGAAAGTGCGTTATTATAATAACAATTACGCAATTAGAGTATTTTTGGAGGAAATTATTATGGATTATAAGATTGCATTGATCCCCGGCGACGGAATCGGACCGGAAATCGTAAGAGAAGCAAAGAAAGTACTGGACAAGGTATGCGAGAAATATGGACACAGCTTTTCCTATTCAGAAGTTCTGTTAGGCGGCGCATCCATCGATGTACACGGCGTACCCCTTACTGATGAGGCAATTGCCACTGCCAAATCATCAGACGCCGTACTGATGGGCTCTATTGGCGGAGATGCAAAAACTTCTCCATGGTATAAACTTGAGCCGTCCAAACGCCCGGAAGCAGGACTTCTTGCAATCCGTAAGGCATTAAATCTTTTTGCAAACTTAAGACCGGCTTACCTTTACAATGAGCTGAGAAAAGCGTGCCCTCTCCGCGATGAGATCATCGGAGACGGATTTGACATGATCATTGTACGTGAGCTTACAGGCGGTCTGTACTTCGGAGAACGTCAGACTATTGAAGAGAATGGTGTGAAGAAAGCAATTGATACACTTTCCTATAATGAAAACGAAATCCGCCGTATTGCCATCAAAGCATTTGAGATCGCACGTAAGAGAAGAAATAAAGTAACAAGCGTAGATAAGGCAAATGTTCTGGATTCTTCCAGACTCTGGAGAAAAGTGGTAGAGGAAGTTGCCAAAGACTATCCGGATGTTACCTTAGAGCATATGCTGGTTGACAACTGCGCAATGCAGCTTGTACGTGATCCAAAACAGTTCGATGTTATCCTGACAGAGAATATGTTCGGAGATATCCTTTCAGACGAGGCAAGTATGGTAACAGGCTCCATCGGAATGCTTTCATCTGCAAGCTTAAATGAGACAAAATTCGGTCTCTATGAGCCAAGCCATGGTTCTGCACCTGATATTGCAGGACAGGATAAGGCAAACCCTATTGCAACCATTCTTTCCGCAGCAATGATGCTTCGCTTCTCCCTTGATATGGATAAAGAAGCAGATGCAGTAGAAGCAGCAGTACAGAAAGTCCTGACAGAGGGATACCGCACAGGTGATATCATGTCAGAGGGATGCAAGCTTGTAGGAACAAAGGAAATGGGCGATCTGATCGCAGCAGCTCTGTAAGAATTGATATTAAGAAGATTCAGTCGGCGCAGGCAGATTACGGAGTCAGGAATTTCGGTTGAATCATTAAAAATAAATAAAACAGTAAGAAAAGAGGAAATAAAACAATGAGAAGTGATGCAGTAAAAACAGGCACACAGCAGGCACCTCACCGTTCCCTGTTTAATGCTCTTGGAATGACAAAAGAAGAAATGGACAGACCTCTGGTAGGTATCGTAAGTTCTTACAATGAAATCGTACCGGGTCATATGAACCTTGACAAGATCACACAGGCAGTTAAGCTTGGTGTGGCAATGGCAGGCGGTACACCTGTTATGTTCCCGGCAATCGCAGTATGTGACGGTATTGCAATGGGACACGTTGGAATGAAATATTCTCTGGTCACCAGAGACCTGATCGCAGATTCCACAGAAGCAATGGCAATGGCACATCAGTTTGATGCACTGGTAATGATTCCAAACTGTGACAAGAACGTACCCGGACTTCTGATGGCAGCAGCCAGACTGAATGTTCCTACTGTATTCGTAAGCGGCGGTCCAATGCTTGCCGGACATCTGAACGGACACAAGACAAGCCTTTCCAGTATGTTTGAGGCAGTAGGTGCTTACGCAGCAGGCAAGCTTGATGAGGACGGACTGACAGAATGCGAAATGAAGACATGTCCTACATGCGGATCCTGTTCCGGTATGTACACAGCAAACTCCATGAACTGTCTGACAGAGGTTCTTGGTATGGGTCTGAAAGGAAACGGAACCATCCCTGCTGTATATTCCGAGCGTATCCGTCTTGCAAAACATGCAGGTATGCAGGTTATGGAAATGTACAGAAAGAACATCCGTCCAAGAGATATCATGACAAAGGAAGCAATCCTCAATGCCCTGACAGTAGACATGGCACTTGGATGCTCCACAAACAGTATGCTTCATCTTCCGGCTATCGCTCATGAGATCGGAATGGACTTTGATATCAGCTTTGCAAATGAAATCAGTGCAAAGACTCCAAACCTCTGCCACCTTGCACCTGCAGGCCCTACATACATAGAAGACCTGAACGAAGCAGGCGGTGTATATGCAGTTATGAACGAACTGAATAAGAAGGGACTCCTTCATACTGAGTGCATGACAGTTACAGGCAAGACAGTAGGCGAGAACATCAAAGACTGTGTAAACTTAAATCCTGAAGTTATCAGACCAATCGACAATCCATACAGCCAGACAGGTGGACTTGCAGTACTTAAAGGTAACCTTGCGCCGGACGGCGGTGTTGTAAAACGTTCTGCAGTTGTAGAAGAGATGATGGTCCATGAAGGACCTGCAAGAGTCTTTGACTGCGAGGAAGACGCAATCGCAGCTATCAAAGGCGGCAAGATCGTGGAGGGTGACGTAGTAGTTATCCGTTACGAAGGACCGAAAGGCGGCCCTGGTATGAGAGAAATGCTGAATCCTACATCTGCAATCGCAGGTATGGGACTGGGATCTTCCGTAGCTCTGATCACAGACGGACGTTTCAGCGGTGCATCCAGAGGAGCATCCATCGGACACGTATCACCGGAAGCAGCAGTCGGCGGACCGATCGCACTTGTTGAAGAGGGGGATATCATCAGCATCAACATTCCGGAACTGAAACTGGAGATCAAGGTTTCTGATGAAGAAATGCAGGCAAGAAAAGCTAAATGGCAGCCTCGTGAGCCAAAGGTAACAACAGGATATCTTGCAAGATATGCTGCTATGGTAACTTCCGGAAACAGAGGAGCAATCCTTGAGGTACCAAAAGCCAGATAAAATTGCCATTAAAAATACAAAAAACCTTCGAAGTAAGGAGGAAAGACAAAATGCAGCTTACAGGTGCTGAAATTATCGTTGAATGTTTAAAAGAGCAGGGTGTTGACACTGTTTTCGGATATCCGGGCGGTGCCATCCTGAATGTATATGATGCTCTCTATGAATATAAAGACCAGATCACACATGTGCTGACCTCCCATGAACAGGGAGCTTCCCATGCAGCAGACGGATATGCAAGAGCAACCGGTAAGGTCGGTGTATGTTTTGCAACTTCCGGACCTGGTGCAACCAATCTGGTAACAGGAATTGCTACCGCATATATGGATTCTGTACCTATGGTAGCTATCACATGTAATGTAGGAACCCCGCTTCTTGGAAAGGACTCTTTCCAGGAGGTGGATATTACCGGTATTGTAATGCCTATTACAAAACACAGTATTATTGTAAAAGATATCACAACTCTGGCAGATACTGTCCGCAGAGCGTTTTATATTGCAAAGAGCGGTCGTCCTGGTCCTGTTCTTGTGGATGTGACAAAGGATGTAACAGGTGCGAAATATGAATATACTTCATGTGCTCCTGTAGAGGTGACACCAAAAGTGGACACCATTAAGGATGAGGATATTGCAGAAGCAGTCAGAATGATCAAAGATGCACAGAAACCGTTTATTTTTACAGGCGGTGGTACGATTATCTCAGAAGCATCTAAAGAAGTGACAGAGCTGGCTCACAGGATTGATGCTCCGGTATGTGACAGTCTTATGGGAAAAGGCGGATTCTCCGGTGAAGATTCTTTATATACAGGAATGCTGGGAATGCATGGAACAAAAGCTTCTAATCTGGGAGTTTCCGAATGCGATCTCCTGATCGTACTGGGAGCCAGATTCAGTGACCGTGTCACAGGTAATACAAAGACCTTTGCAAAGAACGCAAAAATCCTTCAGATAGATGTAGATGCAGCAGAGATCAATAAAAATATTGTAGTAGATGCAAGCGTAGTAGGAGATGAGAAAGAAGTTCTCAAACGTATTCTGGCAGAGGTTCCGGAAATGAGACATCCGGAATGGACTGCACATATCAGTGAACTGAAGGAAAAATATCCGTTAAGATATGATCACTCCCAACTTACAGGCCCATACATTATTGAAAAGCTGTACGAACTGACAAAAGGAGATGCCATCATCACAACAGAGGTTGGACAGAACCAGATGTGGGCAGCTCAGTATTTCAAATACAAAGAGCCAAGAACCTTCCTTTCTTCCGGTGGCCTGGGAACTATGGGATATGGTCTTGGAGCAGCCATCGGAGCCAAGATGGGAAGACCGGACAAGACTGTGGTAAATATCGCAGGTGACGGATGCTTCCGTATGAATATGAATGAGATTGCAACAGCAGTCCGCTGTGGCAGACCTTTAATTGAAATCGTATTGAACAATCATGTACTGGGAATGGTACGTCAGTGGCAGACCTTGTTCTATGACCACAGATATTCCCATACAATTTTAAATGATGCAGTAGATTTTGTGAAGCTGGCAGAAGCCATGGGAGCAAAAGCAATCCGTATCACAAAGATGGAAGAGGTAGAGCCTGCATTAAAAGAGGCTCTGGCATGTCCGGGACCTATCGTACTTGACTGTATGATCGATCAGGATCTCAGCGTATTCCCGATGGTACCGGCAGGCGCAAGCATTGATGATATTTTTGACGAGGAGGATTTAAGTAATCAATAATATTGATATTAGTGATTAAATGTGTTAAAATGTGCTCATGGAGGTATTGCTATGAACACATCGAATATCACTAATTATAAACCAAAAGATTTTGCTGAATTATTAGGTGTCTCTGTGAAAACATTACAGCGTTGGGACAGGGAAGGAACGCTAAAAGCAAATCGAACTCCAACTGACAGGCGTTATTATACTTACAATCAA
>ERZ857480.82469-NODE-127768-length-23908-cov-27.1443_pt1 | contig 23908 bp, 18 predicted proteins | sample MGYA00519767_ERZ857480 | MGnify/ENA primary metagenome ERZ857480 (study PRJEB31778, sample SAMEA3449210) | human gut metagenome | biome: human gut; feature: human-associated habitat; material: faeces | place: United Kingdom | collected 2010/2012 ...
ACCCAGTCCGTGATGTCGTCGCGGCAGATGATCGTGCCGCAGGCGTGCACGCCCGTGTTGCGGACGTTTCCTTCGAGCATCTTGGCGTAACGGATCGTATCGCGCAGAATCGGGTTGTCCGACTGTTCGGCGGCTTTCAGTTCGGGGACGTAGTCGATGGCGTTCTGCAGGTTGAGCTTCTTGTCGGGAATCTTGTCCGGCACGAGTTTGCAGAGGCGGTCCGACTCCGAGAGCATCAGTTTCTGCACGCGCGCCACGTCCTTGATGGCCAGTTTGGTGGCCATCGTGCCGTAGGTGATGATGTGCGCCACCTTCTCCTTGCCGTATTTCTGCGTCACCCAGTTCAGGACCCTTCCGCGGCCGTCGTCGTCGAAGTCGACGTCAATATCGGGGAGCGAAATACGGTCGGGGTTCAGGAAACGCTCGAACAGCAGGTCGTAGGCGATGGGGTCGATCTGCGTGATGCCGAGGCAGTAGGCCACGGCCGATCCGGCGGCCGATCCGCGGCCCGGACCCACCGACACGTCCAGCTCCTCGCGCGCGGCGCGTATGAAGTCCTGCACGATCAGGAAGTAGCCCGGGAAACCCATCGTCTTCATAATGTGCAGCTCGAATTTCAGCCGTTCCTCCTGCTCTTCGGTCAGCTGCTCGCCGTAGCGCCTGTGCGCACCGTCCATCGTCAGCTTGGCCAGATAGTCGGCCTCGAACTTGATGCGGTAGAGTTTGTCGTAACCTCCTAATTTCTGAATCTTCTTGAGTCCCTCCTCCTCCGACATCACCACGTTGCCGTTCTCGTCGCGCGTGAATTCATCGAAAAGGTCCTTTTCCGTGAGCCGGGCGCGGTATTCGGCCTCGGTTCCGAACTCCTCGGGGATCTCGAAGTTAGGCATGATCGGCGCATGGTCGATCGAGTAGCACTCGATCTGGTTGCAGATGTCGACGGTCGTCGACATCGCCTCGGGGTCGGTCTGGCCGAAGATCGCGGCCATCTCGGCCGTCGTCTTGAGCCACTCCTGCTTCGAGTAGAGCATGCGCTTGGGGTCGTCGAGGTCCTTGCCCGTCGAGAGACAGATCAGCCGGTCGTGCGCCTCGGCGTTGTCTTCGTCCACGAAGTGCACGTCGTTGGTGCAGACCATTCTGACGTTGTGCTTCGCGGCCAGTTCGCGCAGGTGCTTGTTCACGTGCAGCTGCATGGGATAGGCCTCGTGGTTGGCCCGCTCGACGGTGGCCTTGTGGAGTTGCAGTTCGAGGTAATAGTCGTCGCCGAAGACCTTCTTGTGCCATCGGATCGACTCCTCGGCCTTTTCGAGGTCGTTGGCCGTGATGGCGCGCGGAACCTCGCCCGCCAGACAGGCCGAACAGCAGATCAGCCCCTCGTGGTATTTCTCGATCTCCGTGCGGTCGGTTCGCGGACGCATGTAGAAACCTTCGGTCCACGCCTTCGAGACGATCTTGATGAGGTTGTGGTATCCCTTGAGGTTCTTGGCCAGCAGGATCAGGTGGTAGCCGCTCTGGTCGGGCTTGCCCTCCTTGTCGTGGAGCCGGCGGCGCGCCACGTAGACCTCGCAGCCGATGATGGGCTTGAAGGCGAGTTTGCGCCGGCACTCCTCCAGTTGTCTTTCGCATTTGGCGATCTCGGCAGCGGGGTCGGCGCAGGTCTCCGTGCCGTCGCGCAGGGCGGCGATGCGGGCCTCCGCCTCGGCGGCCTTGTCCTTGCATTTGCCCTTGACTTTCTGGACGTAGTTGTAGAACTCCTTGATGCCGAACATGTCGCCGTGGTCCGTCACGGCGATGCCGGGCTGTCCGTCGGCCATGGCCTTGTCCACGAGCCGCTGGACGCTGGCCTGTCCGTCGAGGATCGAATATTGCGTATGTACGTGAAGGTGTACGAATTGGGGCATTGCGTCAAAATTTTGCTACGACAAAGATAATATAAATCGGGGGTATAATCAAATGCCGGACGACTTGTTTTGCCGGGATGCGGCCCCTCTCCGGTTCCGGACGAAGATAATGTTTTCTTATTGAAGAATTCATGGCAGGGCTATTGCATTTTACCGATAAAATGCTTAACTTTAAACACCGAACCAAGAACCGAAGAATTATGCAAGACGACACGTTGGTTGTACTGGCGGAGTACAACACCATCACAGAGGCCGAGATCGCCAAGTCGATGCTCGACAGCGCCGGTATCTGGTCGACGATCCGCAACGAATACATGTCGGCCATCTACCCGATAGGGACCATGCCCGCCCAGATTGTCGTCCGCGAAGAGGACTACGAGAAGGCGAAGGCGATGCTCCACCACCGATAAGAACCCCATGAAAAAGCTCCGCTGCACGGCGGAGCTTTTCGTTCAGTTGTTGTGGTAGTTGACCCGGTATTCGTAGGCCGTCCGCTGGGGCACGCCGCGCACCTTGCGGGGCGTCCATTTGCCCTTGCTGCTGCGGATGACGCGGAGCACCTCTTTGGTCAGCCGCTCGTCGGGCGACTGCACGACCTCGCCGATGGCGATGCGCCCGTCCGGCTCGATGTAGAACCGCACGTGCACCACTCCCTCCACGCCCTTCTCCGTGAAACGCCCGTCGTAGCGGATGCGCATTTTGGCCCACGCGTGGAAATTCTCGTCCGGATTTTCCCCCATGAAGAGCAGCGGATCGGCGTCCTGCGCCCTCCGGATCTTCTCGACCGGAATGCGGATCGTCATCCGCGAAGTGTAGGAAACCGGACTTCCGTCGGTCAGCGTCGCGGGACTCCACGTTCCGCCCAGACGGTCGTACGCCTTCTCCATCGCCCGGCGGGTTGCCGCCGTCGCCGGAGCGAACTCCGCATGATCGCGGCCCTCCTGCGTATTGTCCATGTAGCGCCACTCCGCGACGTTTCCCGCCTTGTCGATTTGCAGGACGATGCCCACGACCGGAGAGATCGAGTCCGCCGGAATCTGCTGCTCGATGGCAATCTTCTCGACCGTGGCGGCCATGCGCGTCATAAAGACCCTGATCACCGCACCGTTGAATGCGGGAGGCGTCACCTCCGACTGCGCGAAGACCGCTCCCGTTCCGGCAAGCAGAGCGAATAATATCGACAACAAGCGGTTTTTCATAACATTATAAGATTTATTTAAAGCCCCGCTTTAAGCATTCCAGATGCGCCACGAGGCTTCGGCCTGCTCAACAAACATCGTCCGCCCGTTCAGAATATGCGCCCCGCGCTGACGGCCGTAGTCGAGGAATTGCGTCAGCGGCGGATTGTAGACCAGGTCGAGCAGGTAGTGCTCCGGCGTAACATAGGCATAAGGGATACGCGGCGCGGCATCGACGTTGGGGTAGGTCCCCACGGGCGATGCGTTGACAATCAACCGGCTGGACTCCACTGCCTCACACGGCAGATCGTCGTAGGTGTAGTTGCCTTTCGCCGCTTCGCGCGAGACCAGCGCAAAGGGGATGTCGCGTTCGGCAAGGGCATACTGCACGGCCTGCGAAGCGCCTCCCGTGCCGAGCACGAGGGCTTGCCCGGGCTGGGCCGCGCCCAGCAGTTCGTTCAGCGCGGCCCGGAGGCCGATGACATCGGTGTTGTGGCCCGCGAGACGCCCGTCCGCCGTGCGGCGGATGCAGTTGACGGCCCCGATGGCCTCGGCCTCGGGCGACACCGAATCCAGAAAGGCCATTACGTCGCGCTTGTAGGGAATCGTGACGTTCAGCCCGCAAAGCTCCGGGAGACGCTCCAGCAGACCGGGCAGGTCTCCGATCGACCCGAGTTCGTAAAGCGAGTATTCACAGTCGGTTACTCCCTCTCTGTTGAACTTTTCCGTGAAGTAGGCGGCCGAAGCCGAATGCCCCAGCGGGCGTCCGATCAGTCCGAAGCGTCGCATGGGTTACTTCTCCTCTTTTTTGACGATGATGCGCGCCAGCAGTTCGATGCCGTAGATGGCCAGAAATCCGACGACGCAGAGCAGAACCGCCTGCACAAGCTGCGATGGCTGGCCGGTGAGCTGTTCGAAGGTCCCGGGAGCGACGTTGTGCTGGACGAGCGGCTGTGCGACGCCGTGGCTGTCGAGGTAGGTCTCGGCGGTCTCCTTCCACGGCCAGACCTTGTTGAGCGAGCCGACCATGAAGCCCATCAGCACGGCCACCGTGACGTCGTGCCAGTGTTTGAGCAGCCACGACAGCAGGTGCGAGAAGGAGATGATGCCCGCCGCGGCTCCGACGACGAAGATCACGATGACGGGAATGTTCAGATCGCCCACGGCCTGCATGATATATTGGTATTTGCCCAGCAGCAGCAGGATGAAGGCCCCGGAGATGCCGGGCAGGATCATGGCGCAGATGGCGATGGCGCCCGAAAGCATCACGAACCACCAGTCGTTGGGGGTTTCTGCGGGCGTGGCGACGGTGATCCACCAGGCCGCGGCGGCCCCTGCGACGAACGCGAGGAGGCTCCGCCAGTCCCAGCGTCCGATTTGCCGGGCGACGAGCAGCGCCGAGGCGATGATCAACCCGAAGAAGAACGACCAGATGGCGATGGGATGGTAGGTCAGCAGATAGGTCATCAGGCGAGCCAGCGAAAAGATCGCAATGGCGATGCCCAGCAGCACGGGCAGCAGGAAACTTCCGTTGATATGACGCCAGAACTCGCCGAGGCGGAGTTTCAGCAGCAGCTTGAGCGCCGTGGCGTTGACGCTGCGGATCGAGTCGAGCAGTTCTTCGTAGATACCCGAAATGAAAGCGATCGTACCGCCCGAGACGCCGGGAACTACGTCGGCCATACCCATGGCGCACCCTTTGAGCGCAAGTACGATGTACCGGGAAAAATTCATGGTCTGTTTGCGTATTTTGGTTTTAAACGCAAAGATACGAATAAGCCGGATACAAAAGCAAACTTGTTTGCGATTTTGTTCAGGCGGAGTATCTTCGGCGCAGCCAAAGATAGGGGATAAAAGACAAATGCCCGCGTTCCGAAAATTAAGTTTTCATCAATTTTTCGGGAGCCTGCCGTTTTTTCGCACCCGCCTGCGTCCGCCGCTGCCGGACGTTCTCCCGCTCCCTGCGGCAGGGTCCGGGAACATCCCGCGCGGATAAGCCTCCGTCGCGGAGGGATTTCCCACAGTCGGCACCGCTCCTTTCGGAATGCCGCGCTGCGCAGGGCGCACATTCGTCCCAAACGACCGCTGCCGGACGTTTTCCCTCTCCCCGGCAGGTCCGGGGACATCCCGTGCGGGGAAAGCGTCCGCCGCCTCCCGGGAGCTGTCGCTGGGCTTCGGCGCATCTTACGGCGGAACCGGGCCGACGGCCGATTTCCGCGCGCTCCGAAACGGATCGGAACGGGCTATTCCTCCGGCTCGGGGCATGCCTTGCTGCGGCGGATGAACTCGACGACCTCGTGCAGTCCGTCGGCGAATTTCGAAAAATCCTCCTTGTAGAGGAATATCTTGTGGCGGTCGTAACTCGATGTGCCGTCGGGGGCCGTGATTTTGCGGCTCTCGGTGATGGTCAGGAAATAGTCGTCGCCGCGCGTGGCCCGGACATCGAAAAAATAGGTCCGGCGGCCCGCCTTTACGGCTTTGGAAAGAATCTGGGCTTCGTAATCCTCGCCTTCGCGACGGAGATGGGTTGGGGATAGCATGGGTTTCGTTTTTGGGTTGGTTTCAGCTTTTTCAGCGCACGCTCGTATCTACGAATATACGCAAAAAAAAGTGAATTTCCAAAAACTTGCAGGGCTATTTTACGGCTCCAGAACCGGCTGACCCGATTTGTCCCAATCTTCGAGAATCGCCACGGCCCGGGCGTAGGCGGGGCTTGCGGCGGGGTTGATGACCCGAAAATAGGCTCCCGTGCCGAACAGCCGCTGCGCCGCGAGGGCTTTGAGCTGCATGCGCACGAGAGGCTCGGAGACGGCGAACCCTTCGGCGTCGAACTTCACGCCGCGGCTTTCACCGAGCGCCGTGAGTCTTTCGAGAACCTCGTCCGAGGGGGTATACCCGGCGTCGAAGGCTTCGAACGAGGCGTAGCGGCGCGAGAGGCTGTCGCGCGAACCGTCGAGCCAGTCGCCCACGAAATCGGCCACGATGCCGCGGCGGATCAGTTCGCCGTAGTAGTTCGAGAAACCCGCCGTGTCGGCCTCGACGAGGATGTCGGGACGGATGCCTCCGCCGCCGTAGACCGTGCGTCCGGTGCGGAGCGTGCGGTAGGCCGGGGCCGCCGCGTCGAGCGAATCGCGCGCGGCATCGTCATAACGGCGCAGGTGGTCGAGGTAGTACTCGCGGCGCTTCCCCTTCTCGTAGGGACGCTGGATGACGCGGCCCGAAGGGGTGTGATAACGGGCCACGGTGATGCGCACGGCCGAACCGTCCGAAAGCCCGATCTGCCGCTGCACGAGACCCTTGCCGAAGCTCGGGCGGCCTACGACCACGCCGCGGTCCCAGTCCTGCACGGCCCCTGCGACGATCTCCGAAGCCGAAGCCGACGATTCGTCGATCAGCACCACGAGACGTCCCTTGAGGTCCTCGCCGTTGGTCTGGGCGCGGAACGACGACGCCGGAACGGCGCGCCCCTCGGTCGAGACGATCACCGCGCCGCGCGGCAGGAAGAATCCCGCCATCCCGATCGCCTGCTCCAGCAGGCCGCCGCCATTGCCCCGCAGGTCGAGGATCAGCCCTTCGGGCCGTCCCAGCTTGCGGTAGGCCTCGGTGAATTCGTCCATCGTGGTGCGGCCGAAGCGGTTGACCTTGATATAGCCGATGCCCTCGCCGGCCAGATAGGAGGCGTCGACGGTGTTCAGGGGGATTTTGTCGCGGACGATCACGAAATGGAGCCGTCCGGGCGTGCCGTGGCGCACGACGTCGATTCCGACCTTCGTGCCGGTCTTGCCCCGCAGGTGTTTGGGCACGTCCGTGCGGCTCATCCCCACGGCGTCGAGCGTATCAATGCGCACGATGCGGTCGTTGGCCCTGACGCCGACCCGTTCGGCTGGTCCCCCGGCGATGGTGTTCACCACGATCACCGTGTCGCGCAGGACGTTGAACTCCACGCCGATGCCGCTGAATTCCCCGTCGAAACTCTCCTGCACGCCCTTCATCTCCTCGGCGCCGATGTAGGCCGAGTGGGGGTCCAGCTCTTCGAGCATGCCCGTGATGGCGCCCTCGACGACGGGTTTCATCTCCACCTCGTCGACGTAAAGACCCGAAAGATAACGGAAAACCTGCGCGAGTTTCTGGAACTGGCGCGCATCGTCCTCGTTCTGCGCCGCGAGGGGCAGGACGGAGAGGGTAGCGAGTATGACGAATAATCGGCGCATAATGCAATTCAGAATTCAAAATTCACAATTCACAATCCGACTTTGCGGCAAAAGCCCGCAGGTCGGCTTCCGCAACCCTGCAATCCCGAATTCTCGATTATGAATTGCAGATTTCGGTTGCCAGCTTGTCTAACAAAACCTGCCGCTGTTCACCCGTGCGCATGTCCTTGACGGTTGCGGCCCCGGCCTCCAGCTCCTGCGACCCCACGATCACCACATAGGGGATGCCGCGGCGGTTGGCGTACTCCATCTGCTTCTTCATCTTGCCCGCCTCGGGGTAGATTTCGGCGGCGATTTCACGCCCGCGCAGCTGACGCAGCAGCGGCAGCACGGCGGCCTCCTCCTCCGCGCCGAGGTTCACGAACAGCACGCGGGTCGAACTGTTGACCTCCTCGGGGAAGAGCGAAAGTCCCGTCATCACGTCGTAAATGCGGTCCGCACCGAACGAAATGCCCACGCCCGACATATTGGGCATGCCGAAAATTCCCGTCAGGTCGTCGTAACGGCCGCCGCCGCAGATCGAGCCGATGGCGAAATCGAGGGCCTTGACCTCGAAGATCGCACCGGTGTAGTAGTTCAAACCGCGTGCCAGCGAGAGGTCCAGCTCCACCGTGAGGTCGATGCCCAGCCGCCCGACATAGCCGAATACGGTCTCCATCTCCTCGATGCCCTTCATGCCCGTCTCCGAAACAGCGAGCACTTCTTTCAGCTGGTTGAGCTTCTGCGCATTGTCGCCGCTCAACTCAAGTATCGGTTGAAGTTTGTCGACCGCCTCCCGATCCAGGCCGCGCTCCATCAGTTCGGCCTTCACGTTGTCCAGTCCGATCTTTTCCAGCTTGTCGATGGCGATGGTGATGTCCATCATCTTGTCGGCATGGCCGATGGCTTCGGCGATGCCGAACAGGATCTTGCGGTTGTTCATCTTCAGCGCCACGCGGATGCCGAGGGCCTTGAACACCCGTTCGACGATCTCGACCAATTCGACCTCGCACAGCAGCGAGCGCGTGCCGATCACGTCGACGTCGCACTGGTAGAATTCGCGGTAGCGGCCTTTCTGCGGCCGGTCGGCGCGCCACACGGGCTGAATCTGGTAGCGTTTGAAGGGGAACGTCAGTTCGCCCTGATGCTGCACGACGTAACGCGCGAAAGGCACCGTAAGGTCGTAACGAAGTCCTTTTTCGCAGATTTTCGACGCGCTGCGCACCTCCTCGTCCGACAGTCCGGCGGCGTAGTCGCCCGAATTGAGAATCTTGAACAGGAGCTTGTCGCCCTCGTCGCCGTACTTGCCCAGCAGGGTCGAGAGGTTCTCCATCGAGGGGGTTTCGAGCGGCGCGAACCCGTAGGCGCGGAACACCCGGCGGATCGTGTCGAAAATATACTGGCGGCGCATCATCTCCGCGGGGGAGAAGTCGCGCGTGCCCTTGGGAATCGAAGGTTTCTGCATGGCAAAACAATTTTTAATTTTTCATTCTTAATTTTCAATTGATACAAAAAACTAATCCGCGATCAGTTTTTTGTACCTCACCCGGTGGGGCTGCGTGTCGCCGCCCTGGGCCTTCTTCCACGCCTCATACTCCGAGTAGGAGCCTTCGTAGAAGACCACCTTCGAGTCGCCCTCGAACGAGAGGATGTGCGTGGCGATACGGTCGAGGAACCAGCGGTCGTGCGAAATGACCACGGCGCATCCGGCGAAATTTTCGAGACCTTCCTCCAGCGCCCGCAGCGTGTTGACGTCGATGTCGTTGGTCGGTTCGTCCAGCAGCAGCACGTTGCCCTCCTCCTTCAGGGCGAGGGCCAGGTGCAGGCGATTGCGCTCGCCGCCCGAGAGCATGCCGCATTTCTTCTCCTGATCGGCGCCCGAGAAGTTGAAACGGGCGACATAGGCGCGGGCGTTGACCTGCCGGTTGCCCAGCGTCATCAGGTCCAGACCGCCCGAGATCACCTCGAAGACCGTCTTTTCGGGGTCGATCGACTTGTGCTGCTGGTCCACATAGGCCAGTTTCACCGTGGGACCCACGCGGAACGAGCCGCTCGTCGGAGTTTCGAGGCCCATGATCATGCGGAAGAGGGTGGTCTTGCCCGTGCCGTTCGCGCCGATCACGCCCACGATGCCCGCAGGGGGCAGCGAGAAATCCAGCCCCTCGTACAGCACGCGGTCGCCGAAGGCTTTCGAAACGTCGTGCGCCTCGATCACCACGTCGCCCAGACGCGGACCGTTGGGGATGAAGATTTCGAGCTTCTCCTCTTTCTGTTTCGTATCCTCGTTCATCATCTTGTCGTAGGCCGACAGACGGGCCTTCGACTTGGCGTGGCGGCCCGAGGGCGACATGCGCACCCACTCCAGCTCGCGTTCGAGGGTCTTGCGGCGCTTCGACTCCTGCTTCTCCTCCATGGCCATGCGCGTGGTCTTCTGGTCGAGCCAGCCCGAGTAGTTGCCCTTCCACGGAATGCCCTCGCCGCGGTCGAGTTCGAGAATCCACCCGGCGACGTTGTCCAGAAAATAACGGTCGTGGGTCACGGCGATCACCGTACCCTTGTACTGCTGGAGATGCTGTTCGAGCCAGTCGATCGACTCGGCGTCGAGGTGGTTCGTAGGCTCGTCGAGCAGCAGCACGTCGGGCTGCTGCAACAGCAGGCGGCACAGGGCCACGCGGCGGCGCTCACCGCCCGAAAGGTGTTTCACCGGCTCGTCGGGATCGGGACACCGCAGGGCGTCCATCGCGCGCTCCAGCACGCTGTCCAGCTCCCAGCCGTTGCACTGGTCGATCTTCTCGTACAGCTCGCCCTGACGTTCGATCAGCCTGGCCATCGTGTCGTCGTCCATCGGCTCGCACAGCTTTTGGTTGATCTCCTCGTACTCCTTCAGCAACGCCACGGTCGTCGCGCAGCCCTCCTCGACGACCTCGCGGACCGTCTTCGAGTCGTCGAGCCTGGGTTCCTGTTCGAGATAACCCACCGTATAGCCCGGCGAGAAGACCACTTCGCCGTCGAAGTTCTTGTCGATTCCGGCGATGATCTTCATCAGGGTCGACTTTCCCGAGCCGTTCAGGCCGATGATGCCGATTTTCGCGCCGTAGAAAAAGGAGAGGTAGATGTTGTTGAGCACCCGTTTCTGGTTGGTGAAGGTCTTGCTTACGCCGACCATCGAAAAGATGATTTTTTCGTCTGCCATATCTTGTGTTTGAATTGTCCGAAATAAGGATTCTTGCAAAGATACGGAGAAAATCCGGAATTTTAAGTCTCCGGGGGCCGAATATTTGCACGTCCGCACATGCAGCGGAAATAAAAAAGCCCCGTCTCCGAAGAGACGGGACTCGTATGCGGGCCGCAAGGCGGACTAATAGTTCTCCTTCTTCGGCTCGAAATAGGCCTGGGGATGCTTGCAGGCGGGGCACAGCAGCGGAGCCTGCTCGGCCTCGATGACGAAGCCGCAGTTGCGGCACTGCCACCAGATCTTGCCGTCGCGCTTGAAGAAGTTGCCGTCCGTGAGGCGGCTCAACAGCTTCAGGTAGCGGCGTTCGTGCTCGGCCTCCACCGTCGCGATCATCTTGAACGCCGTGGCGATCTCCGTGAATCCCTCCTCCTCGGCGACCTTGCCGAATTCGCGGTACAGCACGTCCCACTCCTCGTTCTCGCCCTTGGCGGCAGCCAGCAGGTTCTCGGCCGTCGTGCCGATGGGTCCGGTGGGGTAGCTGGCCGTGATCTCCACGTCGCCGCCCTCGAGGAACTTGAAGAAACGCTCGGCGTGCTCCTTCTCCTGCTCCGCGGTCTCGGCGAAAACGCCTGCGATCTGTTCGTAACCCTCCTTCTTGGCCTTGCTGGCGAAGAATACGTAGCGGCTGCGGGCCTGGCTCTCGCCGGCAAATGCCTTCAGCAGATTCTGTTCGGTACGCGTACCTTTGATGCTCTTTTCCATAATGTCGTATTGTTTAATGTGTGTGCATTCTTACTGTTACAAAGATAACGATTTCCGGAAACAATCTCCAAAAAAACGCCATCGTTTCTTCCTATGGAGCCATTCGGTTTACCTATAAGCCGTTTCCCGGCAGCGCGTCGAGGTCGGCGCGGAAAATCCCGTAGGCCGCGGGCAGCGTCATCGTGTCGGCGGCCTCGGGCGTCAGGATGCGGTAGCCCGGCACACTGACCCACACGGGCGTCGTTTCGAGCCGGTAGGTCATCCGCCCCTCGGGATGCCGGACGGCCTCCACCGTGGCCACCAGACCGCCGTCGGTGTAGCGGCGGCGCTGGCCCGAGACGAGGTTGCCCAGCGAGTAGAGCACCACGTGCGACGAATCGGCCACCCAGGGCTGAATCACGTGCGGATGACTCCCGACCACCACATCGGTTCCGTGACGGCGCAAAAACGCGGCCAAACTCCGCTGCGCGGCGTTCTCGCGCCGCTGGTATTCGTCGCCCCAATGGACGCACGCGACGATGAAATCGACCCCCGAGGCGCGTGCCGCCGCCAGGTCCGCGGCCATGCGCACCGTGTCGATCAGGTTCACCACCGTACCCTCGGGAACGGGCATGCCGTTGGTTCCGTAGGTGTAATTGACAATCGCCAGCCGTATGCCGCAATGCGTGAGGTAAAGCGGGTTATTTTTGTTGTAATCAGCGCTGTCCGCGAACGCGCCCGTGTGGCGTATTCCGCAGCGGTCCAGCTCCTCGACGCTCGTGCGGATGCCTTCGGCGCCGTTGTCGCAGCAGTGGTTGTTGGCCAGCACGGCGACATCCACGCCTGCGTCGCGCAGGGCGTCGGCCAGCGCCGCGGGCGACCGGAAAAGCGGATAGCCCGTATAGCGGCTGCGGCGCGTGAGGGTGGTTTCGAGGTTCACCACGGCCAGGTCGGCGGCCCTGATGCGGGGCGCGAGCGTCCGGAAAACGGGTTCGTAGTCGAAGCCGTCGCCGCGGCGCACGGCATCGACCTGCGGCATGTGCTGCATCACGTCGCCGCCGAAAAACAACCGCATCCGCCGGGGCGGCGGCACGGGCCCCGGTCCCGACCAGCCGGCCGGAGGCGGAGGCGCGACGGGCGCAGGGCCTCCCGCGGGCGTGCAGCACACGGCGGCAAAGGTCAGCGCCGTCAGCAGGCATATCCGGCGTGCGCGCATGCTATTTCCGCTTGGGGTTCTTCGGAAACCAGCCTTTGGCCACGCGCTCGCGCTGTTCGAACAGTTCGCCGATCGACCACAGCGACGAGGCGCCCCACACGGCCAGCAGCGTCGACCAGAGGATGTGCCGCACGGCGATCGAACCGGCGACGGCGGCAATTCCCATCACGAGGAACAGCCACCAGATTTTCACCCCGAAATAGTATTCGCCCTTGGTGACCATCGGGTGAAAGATGCCGATGATCAGAAAGGTGGCGATGCCGATGACGATTCCGGTGAGGTTGTATTGCGCTAAAAATTCCATGGTTTTTATCCGTTAAATCAAGATTCGGAGGATTGAGGATCGCGGTCGGAGGAGCGTTGGTAGGCCCGCAGGCCGAAGTCGGGAAGGACGGCGAACAGGTGGTCGAAAACAGCCCCCTGCACGGCCTCGTAGGCCACCCAGTCGGTCTCCCGGGTGAAGCAGTAGACCTCGACCGGGATGCCTTCCGGGGTGGGCTGGAGCATCCGGACCATCTGCATCAGGTCGGGGTGGATGCCCGGGTGGCCCTTCAGGTAACGCGCGGCGTACTCCCGCAGGGCGTAGAGGTTGACGACGGGTTCCGCGTCGGGCGTCGTCCCGGCCAGCCCTTTTTCGCGGAGTGCGGCCAGCTCCGCGGCCGTGCAGTTGTGCACCGAACTGGCATCGATCAGCAGCGACCGCTTGATGCGCCGTCCGCCGCTGTCCCACATGCCGCGCCAGTTCTGGAACGAATCGCTGACCAGCGCATAAGGCGGGATGGTGGTGATGGTCTTGTCGAAATTCTGCACCTTGACCGTCGTCAGCGTCACCTCCGTCACATAGCCGTCGGCGCCGTATTTGGCCATCGTGATCCAGTCCCCGGGGCGCAGCATGTCGTTGGCCGAGAGCTGCACGCCGGCGACCAGCCCCAGGATGCTGTCCCGGAAAATCAGCATGATGATGGCCGCCGAAGCGCCCAGTCCCGCGAGTACGGCCGTGGCGTCCTGCCCGATGAGGATGCTGACAATGAGAATCGCCCCGACGCATACCGCCAGCAGCTTGATCATCTGGTAAACGCCTTTCAACGGACGGTTGCGCAGCGTCTCGTGGCGGCTGGAGATCTCGTAGAGCGTATCGAGGAACGCCGCGACGAGTTGCAGGACGGCGACGATCAGGTAGATCAGGCAGGCCTTGTGCAGCACGTTCAGCAAAACGGGCGTGTCGTAGAAAGCCACCCGGAGCAGGACGTACCAGATCAGAGGCGGAATCAGGCGCGCCGCGCGGTGCATCACCTTGTCGCTGAAAAGGTGGTCGTCCCACACGGCTTTCGTCCGGGCGCTGATTTTTTGCAGAAGCGGAACGACCAGGCGGCGGAACAGAACCGCCGCCGCATAGGCGACGACGAGTATGCCCAGGATAATGACTGCCTTGACAGCCAGATTGACATACGTTTCGCTCCATCCGGCTTCGGTCAGCCAGCGGGCTATCGCGTGGTTCGTCTCTTCCATATGTTTACGATGTCGATTGGTCCGATGACAAAGGTACGAAAAAGTCGGAGCGTTGCAAAACCGAACCGCATGCGGTTCGGCAAAACCTCCCGACCTCCTGAAAGTGTCGTTACGACACCAAAGGTACGAAAAAGTCGGATCGTTGCAAATCCGAACCGCATGCGGTTCGGCAAAACCCCGGAAGGTAAAAAAGGACCGGCGGTTACATACTCCATGAAGAATCAAAAAGCAGTGACGCAACGTTCAGCCGCCGGTCCGTATGGCCGGGCCGGCGCTTTCGAAAAAGAAAGGCGCAGGCCCCAAGATACCCATACTCACGTGAAGGTCGACTAAAACCCATGCCGAATACAGATACAAGGAACCCACGCCCGTAACGCGCAGTTTCGATAATAAGCAAGTCAGAACCCCTCGTTGCCGGGCCGTGGGCCGACAACTCGCGGAGCATCCTTGCACCTTCGCCTCGACATTTGAAAGTTGCAGTTTTCACGTGAAGCAAAGCAAACAATCCGCACGCAGGCGAATCGTCAAGACAAAGGTAGCAAAAAAAACGTTCCGTGCAACAGTCGGGCCGTTTATTCTGGCGGAACGGCTTCGTTTGCGGATGCCGACGGCAAAAGGCAGAATTACGGTTTTCCCACGCGGGGTATAGCTACCTTTTGCCCCCAAAAGGTAGCTATGCCCCGCGGGCGAAGACCGCGGCTTTACTACTTTTTGCAGCAAAAAAATACAAAAGCACCCCGCGGTTGCCGCAAAAAAGGCGGCTCCTGAAGAAGCCGCCCGAAAATACTCAATACTATTTAATATACGGTGTCGTCAGAAACTGTATTGCAGCATCACGTTCACGCGGTTGGCGTGTCCCTTGTCGTTCGACATGTCCTTGCGCGAACCGTAGAGGTACTCGCCGGCCACCTTGCAGCGCGGGGTGATCGAATAGAAAATGTTGCCGAAGATATACTGGCCCTGCTTGTACTGGTCGTCGGAGTAGAAACCGTGGCTGCGCTGCACGCGGACGGTCGAATAGCCTCCCGAGATGAACAGACGCGGGGTCAGGTTGATCTGGGCCGCGGCCTGCCATCCCCACATGGGCATGGTCTGAATCTGGTCGGCGTTCTCCGGATTGGGCGTGAAGTCGAGCCCCGAGCCGGTCAGGTCCTGGATATACGGGGTGACGCCCTTGCCGTAGACGCCGTTCATAAAGAGCCGCAGGGGCTGCGCCACCTTGATCGTGCCGCTGAACTGCACGCCCCATCCCAGCAGCGAGGTGTTGTTGCCCGTGCGGAGGTTGTGGAGGTACATGTTGCGCACGACGCCCGAAGCCCGGATGTGACTGTCGCGGTTGGCGCCCCAGGCATACTGGAAGTAGGCCGGGAAATCGGGAACGCGCTGTTTCAGCGTCGCGAAATTGTCGTTGTAGGTGCCGCTGACCGAGGGCATCTCGGCCGCAACGCCGAACTTGAGGTGGTTGTCGGCGAAGGCGTATTCGTAGCGGATCATCGTGGCGAAGTTGAAGTTATAGGCGTTGGGACCCTGGAAGTCGATGGTCGTCGGGGCTGCCGAAAGGTCGCAGAAGGTCGTCACGTCGCGACCCAGCGTAAAGCCCAGGAACGACACGTAGGCCGAACGCAGGCGGGGCGTGTAGCTGCCCTCGGCGCCTCCGCGGAAGTCGGCGTCCATGAACACGACCACGCGGCCCAGCGCACGGGTGTTGGTGATGGCCTTCATAAACAGACGCGAGGTCGAAGCGTCCATCATCAGCTTCTGCCTGGTATCGTAATTGCCGTGAACGGGAATGTCGTAGGTCACGAAGTCGATGTTGTCGACGATGCCGTCGAAGTCATACCCGGCGCGGAGGCTGACGAAACCGCCCAGCGAGAAGGAGAAACGGTTGTTCTTCGTGGCGAAGACGAACTGCGGTTTCTCGACCTGCTGGAAGCCCGGACGGTGGGTCTCGATGTAGTCCTGCGTGGCGTTGTCCATGGCCATGCGGTTGAGCACCGCCGCCTGCTGCATCGCATAAGGCCCGTAGTTGTAGATGGTGTCCACCTCCTGCACCGAGATCAGGTAGACCGTAGGCGAATATTCGCCGCGCATGGCCTTGCGTTCGTAACGTTGCGCCGACGCGGAACCTGCAAGCAGCAGAGCCACGATTAAAAGTCGAAATGTTTTCATAAGCCGAATGAATTTGGTTTTATTAATGTTCTTGCTCGTTCTCAAAGAGTTGTAACTCATCGGACAAATCAGCAAGTTGTATGCCAAAGAAAACCGCGGGAAAAGCAATTTTTCGTATCTTTGCCGAATATAAATAAAAGGTATATGCTCTTTTTTCTGACGTCGATACTCTCCCTGACGGCCATCGCCGCCGATTTCATCCATTTCCGCCGTCGCCGCCGCCGGAAGCAGCCCGTGCGCCGCGCACTCGTGGCGTGGGTCGCCGCGACCGACGCCCTGCCGATTCTCTCGTCGCTCATAGGCGCCTTGAGCCGCGACAACGGTCCGGAGCTGATGTACCTCTATATGTGGCTGTTCTGGGCGTGGATCGTCACCGTTCCGCCGCGTCTGGCGTTCTATGCGTTCAACTTCGTGAACCTGCGCCGCACGGGCTACGTCGCGGCCTGCGCGTTCGTGCTGTTCGCCCTCTGGGGCACGACCCGGGGACGCACCTCCATCCGCGTCAACCGGGTGGAGATCTGCTCCGACCGCATTCCCGAGGCCTTCGACGGCTTCCGGTTCGTGCAGATCACCGACATGCACGTCGGGACCCTCGTCCGTCCCGAACGCGAACTGACGCGACTGGCCGACAGCGTGAACGCGCAGCGCCCCGAGGCGGTGTTCTTCACGGGCGATCTGGTGAACATCCGCGCCGGAGAGCTGGACGAACGCACCACGGCGCTCCTGCGGCGGATCGCAGGCCCGGTCTGGTCGGTCACGGGCAACCACGACGTGGGAACCTACATCAAGGATTCGCTGCGTTTCCCGGCGGCCGGGGAGGCCCGCGAAGTGGTCGCGCGCCAGCGGGCGATGGGGTGGACCGTCCTGGAGGACACGACCGTCTACCTGCGGCGCGGCGCGGACAGCATCTCGCTCACGGGGTTGTCGTTCGACCCCGCGCTGCGCGAACGCCGCCACGACCGCGACCTGCCGGGAACGGCCATTCCCAAGGCTTACGCCGGAGTTCCGGATTCGCTCTACAACATCGCCCTCGTACATATCCCGCAGCTCTGGGAACAGATCGTCGAGGCCGGCTACGGCGATCTGACGCTCTCGGGGCACGTGCATTCGATGCAGCTGAAAATCAGGCCCTGGGGTCGCGGATGGTCGCCCGCGAAATGGATCTACAAACACTGGAGCGGACGCTACGACACGGGCCGCCACACACTTTATGTCAACGACGGCACGGGATATGTTGCATATCCCATGCGGCTGGGCGCATGGCCCGAAGTCACCCTGTTTACCTTGAAACGATGCAGATAACACTATCTTTCGCCACGACGGCCGACGGCTACCTGGACGACAACAGCCCCCGGCGGCTGATGATCTCGACGCCCGAAGACTGGGAGGCGGTCCTGCGCCTTCGGGCCTCGCACGACGCGATCCTCGCGGGAGCCGAAACGCTGCGGCGCGACGATCCCGCCCTGCTCCTGCGCGATGCCGCGGCGCGGGAACTGCGCCGTGCCCGGGGCATGCGGCCCGACCTGACGAAAGTCACCCTCACACACTCGGGACGGCTCTCGCCGTCGATGCGCTTCTTCACGGAGGGCGACGCAGACCGCTACGTGTTTTCAGAAAAGGAACTTCCGGAATTGAAAGGCGTTGCAGAGGTTATTTCAAGCGACGGTTCAATTACGGCTTCAGCGATCGTCACCGAACTCGAAAAGCGCGGCGTGGAGCGTCTGCTGGTCGAGGGGGGAGCCTCCGTCCTGCGCATGTTCCTCGCCGAAGGGATGGCCGACACGGTGCGCCGGGCGGTCAATCCGCAGCTGACGCTGGGACCGGAGCGGGGCGGCGCGCAGTTCCGGTTCGAGGTCCCGGAGGGGGCCGCATGCCGGCGGGAAAATCTGGGCGGCATGGAGGTTGCGACCTGCACGCTTCGTCCCGACACCCGGGACGAAGACCTCCGCTACCTGACGCAGGCCGTGGCCGAAGGACTGCGGTGCGTGCCCAGCCGGACCTCCTATTGCGTCGGGGCCGTGGTGGCGCTTCCCGACGGGAGGAGCTTCACGGGCTACACCCACGAGACTTCGCCCACGCACCATGCCGAGCAGGAGGCGATCCGCAAGGCGCTCGACGCGGGCGCCGAATTGCGCGGGGCGGCGATCTACTCCTCGATGGAGCCGTGCTCGCAGCGGAAGAGCGAGCCGGAGAGCTGCACGCAACTGATCCTGCGCCACGGATTCGCGCGCGTGGTCTTTGCGCTGTACGAACCCGACCGGTTCGTCTGCTGCCGCGGGGCGCAGACGCTGCGCGAAGCGGGTGTCGACGTGCGGGTTTATCCCGAACTGGCCGAAGGCGTGCGCCGGGCCAACGCCCACCTCGGGAGGTGAAACGGGCGTGATTTGTGTCCATAAGGGCCTAAAAATGGCCTAAACGCCCTCCGGGCTGAAGAAGATATTGCAAGAAAATCTATCTTTGTCGAATAAACGCATGAATACTATGAAAATAGCTGTCAAGATCGCCTTCATGGCGGCGGCGACGATCCCGGCGGCGGCGTCCGCGCAGGAGGCCGGGCGGATGCTCTCGCTCGACGAGGCGGTCGCCGTCACCCTCACGGAGAACCCTGCGCTGAAAGCCGCGGCCTACGAGGAGCGCGCCGCACAGCAGCAGCGCCGCGCGGCCATCGGTCTCCGCATGCCCCAGATCAACGTCACGGGCGCATACGCCTACATGGCCAAGGACATCGGATTCGACTTCAACGACCTGAAAGGCCCGGTCAAAGAGGGCGTGGCGGGCGGACTGACGGCGCTCGTGCAGAACGGGCTGATCCCCGCCGACAAGATTCCGACGCTCCAGGGGCTTCTGAACCCGATGATGGATGCCGACTGGTTCCTCAAGGTGCAGGATCAGAGCCTCGGATTCGTGGGAGGCGAGGTGACCGTCCCGATCTGGATGGGCGGCAAGATCAACGCCGCGAACCGCGCCGCGCGGATCAACGAGAAGACGGCCGTCGCGCAGGGCAACCAGACCCGCAACGCGCTGATCTCGGAACTCGTGGAGCGTTATTTCGGACTGGCCCTCGCCACGCAGGTCGTCGCCGTGCGTCAGCAGGTGGTGGACGGCGTGCGCAGGCATCTCGAAGACGCCCGGGCGCTCGAACGCAACGGCATGATCGCCCAGACCGAACGCCTCTACGTGGAGTTCAAGATGGCCGAGGCCGAACGGGAGCTGGCAAACGCCAAATTGCAGGCCGAGACCATCGCCAGCGCGCTGTCGAACACCCTGGGACGCGAGAGCGACTGGCGTCCGGTGACGGCGATGTTCCTGCTCGCGAAGGTCGAGGATCTGGCCTATTATCAGGACCTCGCGCAGGCGCGCAACCCGCTGCTCAGCCAGGTGTCGCTCAAGCGCGAATTGGCCCAGGAGGGCGTGCGCGCCCAGCGTGCCGATTTCCTGCCGCAGGTGGCGGCCATCGGCGGCGGTTCGTTCTACAACTACCAGGTGGCGGGACTCGTGCCGCGCTGGGCCGTGGGCGTGGGGGTCAACATCAAGATTTTCGACGGTCTCAACCGCGAATACAAGTACTCGGCCGCCAAGCAGACCGTGCGCCGCGTGGGCGAGTTGCAGAACAAGGCCGGGAAGGACATCGCGGTGCTGGTGGAGAAACTCTACAACCAGATGATGAACTACCACAACCAGATGACCTCGATCGACGCGTCGCTGAAATTCGCCGAGGAGTATCTCCGGATGAAGAACGCCGCGTTCCTCGAAGGGATGAGTTCCTCGTCGGACCTGATCGACGCCGAGCTGAACCTCGCGGGAGTGCGCACCGAGCGGCTGCAAGCGGCCTACAACTACGACCTGCTGCTGGCCCGGCTGCTCGAGGCCGCGGGCATCAGCGACGAATATCCGTCCTACGCGCGCCGCAACGACGCGCAGGCGGTTCTCTTCGACGGCTCAAGAAGCGGAAATTAGATCGGGAAAGGGCGGGCTTCACGTTACGGCCCGTCGGCCCCCGCAAACAATACGAAATAGATAACAAACAAACGATATGAAACGAAGCAACGTAATCGGAATTCTGGCGGCCGCAGCGGTCATCGTCCTCTCGGTCGTACTGATCAGCTGGTACCTCACCAAACGGACCCCGACGCTGATTCAGGGCACGGTGGAGTGCACCACCTACAAAGCCTCGTCGAAGGTTCCGGGCCGCATCGACGACATGAAAGTGGCCTAGGGCGACCGCGTGGAGAAGGGACAGCTCCTCTACACGCTCTCGACGCCCGAACTGGAGGCCAAGCTCCGGCAGGCCGAGGCCGTGAAGAGCGCCGCCGCCGCGCTGGACGCCATGGCGCTGGCCGGCGCCCGCGTGCAGCAGATCGAGGCCGCGATGAACATGTGGCAGAAGGCGCAGGCCGGGCTGGAACTGGCCCGCAAGACCTACGAGCGCGTGCAGAACCTCTACAACGACGGAGTGGTTCCGGCGCAGAAGCTCGACGAGGCCACGGCCAACTACAAGGCCATGGAGGCCACGGCGCTGGCCGCCAAGGCGCAGTACGACATGGCGACGGACGGCGCCCGCAAGGAGGACAAGGAGGCCGCCGCGGCCCGCGTCCGCCAGGCCGAAGGGGCTGTCAGCGAGGTGGAGTCGTACATCAGCGACGCGATGGTCTATTCGCCCGTGACGGGCGAGATCTCGACGATCATCGCCGAGGAGGGCGAACTGGTCGGCAGCGGCTATCCGGTGGTGGCCATCCTCGACATGAGCGACCTGTGGGTGACCTTCAACGTGAAGGAGACGCTGCTTCCGGGCCTTCGGATCGGGACCCGCATGAACGGCTACGTCCCGGCGCTGGACAGCGACGTGGAGTTCGAGGTGACCTACATCTCCCCGCAGGCCGATTTCGCAACGTGGTCGGCGACCCGCACGCAGGGCGGGTTCGACATCCGCACCTTCGCCATCAAGGCCAAGGCCGTCACCGAGGCCGCGAACATGCGCCCGGGCATGAGCGTGCTCGTCGACTGGGACCAAATCGGAAAGTAAGCGATGCCCGGATTCCTGCACAACACCTGCGCCGTGATGCGCCGCGAGACGGGCCGGATAACCCGTCAGCCGATGTATTTCGTGCTGATGATCGTCCTGCCCGTGGTGTCGTTCGCGTTTTTCGCCCTGCTGTTCAACCAGGGTGCAATCCGCAACATCCCGATCGCCGTCCTGGACCAGGACAACACGACGCTTTCGCGCAAGGCCGTGCAGATGATCGACGACACCCCGACGGCGATGGTGGCCTACGGCATTCAGGGCATGGACGAGGGCGAGCGGCTGATGCGCGAAGGGCGGATCATGGCCATCGTGCAGATTCCGGCCTTCTTCGAGAAGAACATTTTGAGCAACAGCCAGACCCGCCTCGAAAACTACGTCTCGGGAACGAACATCACGGTCAACGGACTGCTGTCGAAGGACATCCAGACCGCCGTGACGACCTTCACGGCCGGCATTCAGCTCCAGGTGCTTATGAAGCAGGGGCTTACGCAGCGGCAGGCCATGGCGCAGCTGATGCCCGTGCGCTTCGACAAGCACGTGCTCTTCAATCCGCACATCAATTACGGATACTACCTCTCGCCGAGTTTCATGCCCATGATGCTGATGATCTTCGTGGTGATGGTGACCGTTTTCGCCATCGGCACCGAACTCAAGCACGCCACGGCCCGCGAATGGCTCGGCACGGGAAACGGTTCGGTCGCGGCGGCGCTCGCGGGCAAGGTGCTGCCCATCACGGCGGTGATGTTCCTGATCTCGCTGGTGATGCTGGTGATCAACTTCAAAATCGTGGGAACGCCGCTGAACGGCAGTCTTGCGGTGATTCTCGCCGGCACGCTGCTCTTCATTTTGAGCTACCAGTCGATCTCGGTGCTGATCGTCTCGCTGCTGGCCAACCTGCGCCTGTCGCTCTCGATCGGCGGCGGATATTCGGTGCTGGCCTTCACCTTCTCGGGACTGACGTTCCCGATCATGGCCATGTGGGAGCCGATGCAGTGGGTGAGCAAGATCTTCCCGTTCACCTTCTACACCGATATTTTCGTCGACCAGATGCTCCGCGGCACGCCGTGGGTCTACTCGCTGCCCGACCTCTGCTACATGTCGCTGTTCATCGTTTTACCGCTCCTGTGCCTGCCGCGCCTGAAAAGGGTCTGCACGGAGGAAAAATTCTGGGGGAGATTGTGATATGAACCGATTTACGAAACAAACAGCCTCTTACTGGAAACAGCTCGGATCGGTCGTCCGCAACGAGTTCCGGACGATCTTCAAGGACGGTGGCGTGATGCTGATTCTGATTTTCGCCCTGATCATCTACGCCACGGCCTACTCGCTGGCCTACGGATCGCAGGTGCTCCGCAACGTGCCGATCGGCGTGGTGGACGAATGCCGCACGCCGACCAGCCGCAGTCTGATCGACACCTTCAACGCCGGGCCGAACACCTATGTGGCCTACAATCCGACCTCGATGGAAGAGGCCAAAGAGCTGTTCTACGGCCGCAAAATCTACGGCGTGGTCTACATTCCGTCGGACTACGGGGAGAAACTCTACGGCGGCGAGCAGGCCAACGTGGCGATCTACGCCGACGCCAGCTACTTCCTGATGTACCGCCAGGTTTTCCAGGAGGTCGTGACCTCGATCGGCAAGACGGGGGCGATGGTCGAATTCCAGCGCCTGATCGCCAAGGGGGCCAACATCCCGCAGGCGCAGGCCACCACCCAGCCCGTGATCTACCAGTCGCACAACCTGTTCAACCCCTATCTGGGCTACGGCACGTTCGTCATGCCGGCGATCATCATGGTCATCATCCAGCAGACGATGCTGATCGGCATCGGCATGATCGGCGGCACGTGGCGCGAATTCGGACTTTACCGCAAACTCTGCCCCGCAGGGCGGCGGCGGATGTCGACGCTGCCCATCGTCCTGGGACGCGGACTGGTCTACGCGCTGATCTACGCCGTGACCTGCACCTATATCCTCGGCCTGCACTACCGGCTGTTCCACTTCCCGATGAACGGCGCGACGGGAGCCGTCATGCTCTTCATGGCGGCATATCTGGCGGCCTGCATCGCCATGGGCATCGCCGTTTCGACGCTGTTCCGCTACCGCGAAAACTCGCTGCTGCTGTTGCTGTGGACCTCGATCCCGGTGCTGATGCTCAGCGGCGTGTCGTACCCGCGCCAGGGCATTCCCGACTGGCTGTTCAACCTCGGACAGCTGTTCCCGAGCAGCCACGGCGTCAACGGCTTCATCCGTATCCAGACCATGGGGGCCTCGATCCCCGAGGTTTTCGCCGAAATCAAGTGGCTCATCATCCTCACGGTCGTTTACGGAGGGCTGGCCTGCATCGGCATTCACCAGGTGATCGGCCGCGAACAACGGGAACATCCCGCCCGGAAGGAAAACGGGGACGAAGGGCGCTAACGGCTCCGTACACACGCAAAAAGAGACGCCGGATTTTGGTCCGGCGTCTCTTTTGTGAGTAAACGGCAGTCTAAAATTTATCGGGATTTTCCTCCTTATACTGCTTGTAGGAGATATACGACAGGTATCTATCCACCGTCGCCTTGTCGGTGGCGATATGCCCGACAACCCGGCAGTAATCCTCGTAAACGCCCTTCGAAGTCTGTCCACCCATGTATGCAAAGGGTTGCCGGCCTTTCATCACGAATACACCGTCCTTGTAATAGAGCAGTTCGAGCGTCGTCCGGGCAGCATACTGATCATAGTTGGCGGTCTTCGCACTCTCTTCGATCCCGGGATTATAAAGGGCCAATGTATTCTTCATTTCACCGCTGACACTCCATTGAT
>ERZ857480.79694-NODE-123530-length-23862-cov-68.9284_pt1 | contig 23862 bp, 19 predicted proteins | sample MGYA00519767_ERZ857480 | MGnify/ENA primary metagenome ERZ857480 (study PRJEB31778, sample SAMEA3449210) | human gut metagenome | biome: human gut; feature: human-associated habitat; material: faeces | place: United Kingdom | collected 2010/2012 ...
GGCGGCTTAGAACCTTTTTTGCAAAAAAGGTTCTAAGAACTCCAAAAAACGCAAAGGGAATAGTAGAGTCTTGAGAGTATTATCCCAATTTTACAATCCATCAAAGATCAGCGAAGATAACTTGGATACATCCTGAAAAAGTAAAATTCATCAAAAGCCGGCGACACGCGCGCCGGTCTTTTGATACCTTGAGAGCGAAAGCTAGTCTGATAGTTGCTTGCAACCGAAGACTGGCTTTCGCGAGTGAAACTCGCATCGCGCTGAACAAGCGCGATGCGACGCCGAAGGCGTATGGGCGGCATGTGTGGTGGATTTTGATTCTCGAGAGCAAAAGCCAACCTTATAGCAACTTGCGGTACAATAATTTGAACTATCATGGCGAAAAATGAAAGCACAGGGCTCTCCGATTGCCATATACATGCCCAGTGTGTATATAAAAACAGAAGGCCGCACGCCATCCATGCGGCCCGTCTGCCCACCTCCATCGAATTAATAATCTAAAACGGCATTAAGGTAATCATTGTATAATGGTTACAGCGTCTCACATCTGTAAGGAGCGCTTGGAATCCAGCCGGCAAAACTGATTTTAACCCCATTGCCATGATTCATATACTGTATCAACGTTCTGCTGTCATATAGTGCCAACGTCATGGATGAGACCGTATGCGGCACTATGCTCATGCCGGCAAGCGCCGCTTCGTATCGTATTTCGCCGCCCAGGGATGAACATATATAGTTGTCTAAATAATAGTCGAATCCATAAACCTTGTAGGTTATAGCACTCGTATTGCCGGAGATACTATCCTGGAAAAGTATCTGTTCATTGGCTTCCCCGCCCATAGATACGTTAAACCATACCCCGCTTGAGCTTGTATAGGTGTAACGCTTAAGTAAATCGTATACCATATCACGTAAGGGGGAGGCGTCCAGTACCCATCTTACGCCCTCGCTGGATATCCTATCGATGGGATAAACGCAGTTATTCGTTATCAGCTCGTTTACAACCCCTATATGTTCGGAGAATATCTCAATAGCCGCTGTGTAAATCAGTCCCGCATTTATAAGCCGTTCAATCTCATTTCCGTTAAACGCGAGCGTCTGGCCGTATTGGTCAAGGTACATGCTGGCCTGCCTGACGGTATTCATATATACATCCGGCGTTACTGAGTTAACGGTATTAGTTTCAAGGGCGCTGGCGAATGGAGCTATCGATGTTATCGCAAGACATATTATCAGAGCGATTGATATAAATATTTTCTTGTTCATTTGTATTCTTCCTAAAAATAATTTTATTAATGCTCGGATTATCCGTAAATAAGCCCTCAGCTTTCATTGCCCATTGGAATCACCCTCCTTTTTGCTCAAGGGGGCTGCGAGAGTTCGCAGCCCCTTTGGTTAACGGAGAATCATTGTGCCCAGACTGCAGATAAAAATCCAGGGAAAGGAGGATAGTGCATGCGAATTACAACTCCCCTGCCGTTCGTATTGTAGGATTGTATGAAATTTACATACAGTAAAAGTATAGCGACGATTGCGGCTCCAGCCGGCTGTGGAAGGAATGTGCATATTATTGCTGTAATCAACGCTTTATTTCCAAGTGAATTTGTTGCATCATTACTGAGGTAAATTAGGTAATATAACCAGTGAAATTCAATTTTTGTCTCACCGGCGTCATCCGCATAGTTTTTGATTAACAGGGTGTTTGGCGTTTCACCAATACCGGCGTAAAAATCAAAACCAAACTCATTCAGCCGCTGCTCTTGGATCATAGCATTTGCATAATCAACGTACGCCTGAGTAATAATCACTTCAAAGTTTCTGTCGATTCTTATCATTCCCTGAAGGACTAAAGGATTGAGGAATTCGTTTACATAGCTTCTGATTGCATAAACAATCTCAGGATTGAAGGCGTCCTCGGGGAAGGGAAGTATCTCCAGAGTTCCATCGTCCGCAATCTGGATACGGCCGGTATTTTGAAGGCATTCGCCTACGAACTCATACGCTTCCCAGGAAAACGGCTGCTCTGGCTCGTTTATATTTGCAGCCTGTGCTGGAACACAGAAACAAACCAGCATAAATACGGACATTATAACGCCTAGTATTCGTTTTAACATATTATGTTTCTCCTTTCATTTTGCATTGATAAATTATTTGTTGCCAAGTTCAGCTTTAATTGCCCATTGGAATCACCCTCCTTTTTGCTCAAGGAACTGCTGATTGCCGCAGCCCCCTTGGTTAACGGAAAATCATTGCGCCCAGACGCCGGCGATCAGGTTGTCAAATTCGGTTGAGTATATAAACCTTACCACCACACCGTTTTGATTTACGTTGAAAAGCTCCAGCGCCCCCATGTTAGGCACAACATTATCAGTAGCGCGGCCGCCTATTGGAGCGGGGAAAAACGCGTTGCACAGTCCTTTATACAGGGTATTTATACTAGTGGTTATTACATCATTACTGAACTTGGCTTCATACTTATACCAGTAAACGCTCAATCCACTCATTCCCCGTTCGCTGGGATTGTCATCATGAACCACCGGTATGCTGTTTCCATGTATTCCTTTTGTTCGGTAATCGAAACCGAATGCCTGCGTGAACCAAATAAGGAAATCCTTCGTATACATATAATATTGCTCTGTAAGATATACGTTAAAGCCGGCGTCCAGGTATATCATGCCCTGCTGCACCAATAGATTAATAAAATCGTTTACATAGCTTTTAATAGCGTTTACAATCAATGGATTAAACGCGCCCTCAGGGAAGGGCAGTATCTCCAGCGTGCCGTCGCCGGCAATGGCAAGATAGCCATTATTCTGAAGATAATTAGCGACAAACTCATATGCTTCCCAGCTAAAGGGAAGTGGTTCGATGTCCTTGGTATTTTCGGCGGCCAGCGCGGGCGAGCCGACGCAGGCGAGCATGAGGATGACGATAAAAACGCTTAAAATTCTTTTATGCATGGTTTTAATCCTTTCTGTAATTTGCATTTTTATGGTTCATTATAGTAAATAGCAGTTTTAGTAATCCTTTCAATAATCAACTCGGCATTAAGTTGACGATGTAGTTGTACGCCGATTCCATGTATAGGCCGTTATGACCCGCACATGCTTCCCGAAGATAATCAATATTCGATGTGATATTCGGTAACGTTATCCGATATTCCATGGTTGGGGAACAAGGTATAACACAATTCGGGAACTATTGAGATCGCGGAGGGAGTGTTATAATTAGTCATCTTAAGCACACTCCTTTCTTAGATTTAGAAATCTGTAGCGATTTGCGATCTGCTAAAAAGTTAATTTCCACCGGCAATCATAGGCATCGACCTCCTTTAATGACTTCTTAAAAAATGGGCGTCAAGGTTATATGAGAATTTCAATCACACTTTAAATGTTTGACTATATTGTATTCAAAACGACAACATACTATATTTACAATATATACTACAAAAATGAAGTTGTCAACAACAAATACGAAAAAATGAATAATAATTTATTAATAGTACTGATTTATTGCCTGTAAAGACATAAAAACTTATTATTATTCCTTTTAGACCTGATTATATGAGGCGATAGGCTGGTAAGCTGTTGATCTTTGCATTCCTTATAGCTATTGCTCGAAATTACTGGGAGATTTTGCGCCGAAGGCGCAGCCGCAAAAGCTGGCGGCGAAGCGGAGGTGTGACGCCCGCGCATGTAAGGGAATAGGCGAAACGAGAGTAACTATGCCCAGATTATCGTATAGCTATTGCTCGAAATTGCTGGGAGATTTTGCGCCGAAGGCGCGGCCGCAAAAGCTGGCGGCGAAGCGGAGGCGTGACGCCCGCGCATGTAAGGGAATAGGCGAAACGAGAGTAACTATGCCCAGATTATCGCATAGCTATTGCTCGAAATTACTGGGACATTTTGCGCCGAAGGCGCAACCGCAAAAAGTTGGTAGCGAAGCGGAGGCGTGATACCCGTCCATGGAAGAGAATAGGCGAAGTGAGAGTAACTATGCTCAGATTATCGCATAGCTATTGCTCGAAATTGCTGGGAGATTTTGCGCCGAAGGCGCAACCGCAAAAAGTTGGTAGCGAAGCGGAGGCGTGACGCCCGCGCATGTAAGGGAATAGGCGAAACGAGAGTAACTATGCCCAGATTATCGCATAGCTATTGCTCGAAATTGCTGGGAGATTTTGCGCCGAAGGCGCGGCCGCAAAAAGTTGGTAGCGAAGCGGAGGCGTGATGCCCGCGCATGCAAGGGCATAGCCGCAGCGAGCGTGACTTTTTGCGGAAGAGGAGGAGCAAGGGAGCGATGTGAAAAATCCCCTAACCGTAAAACGGCTAGGGGATTGTGAGCAAAGCGGACTTTGCTCCGACGTGGCGCGCCTGGCAGGATTCGAACCTGCGACCTACCGGTTCGTAGCCGGGCACTCTATCCACTGAGCTACAAGCGCATTCCATATCAATTTTGACGCTTCAAAGAGTATAGCGCATTGCGGTTAGGCTGTCAAGACGATTTTACCATTTGCTTTAAATAATGATCTATAGGGTATGAAGTTCATGTTTTTTTTATAAAGCTGTGCCCGCATTTTGTGCAGGTAATCCTGACCTTCCCCTTATTTTTGGGCACGCGCAGCTTTTGCGAGCATTGCGGGCAGGTGAAAAATCTGTAAACCTTGCGCTGCTGGCTTTTGACCCTTGCTGCTCCAAGCGTGCGGCCGAACCATGACCTGATCTTATATATGAAGCCCATAAAAACATTCAGCTCCCTTTGCCTTGCCGGTATATTCCTTGAAAAAATCCTTATCAGCGCCAGCACGAAAACAAGAGTGGAAAGCATGAACAGCATTCCGTATAAAACTGGGGATAAGGATGAAAGCAGGATCGACGTCATAGAGAACAATATTCCCAGCGCTATAAGAACCCAATTTAAAGTGTCCTGCCCATAGCGTCCTTTAAGCATAGATAAAATCCCTTCCTTAAAATTCTTTCCTTGGAGTTCTTAAGCGTATTAACGCTCCTGTTTAAGCAGCACCGCCGAGTAAGGAGGCAGAGCTAGTTCAATGCGGCCTTCGCGGCAGCTAAAATGGTTCCCTGACAGCGCGTCGGCATATAACCCGTCGGGCGGAGCAATCCCGGGGTGCGGCCCTTGGGCAAAAGCGCCGGCTGAAACCGCCGCCTTGATCTCATGGCCAGCTCTGTTGACCGCCGCTATTACGCAGTCCTTGCCATGCGACCTGATTATTGCAAACGCGTCGGCACACAGAGGCGCAATGGCGTACCAGCCGCGCTTCAACGCGGCGCTGCGTGCCCTAAGGCGCATGATATCCCTAAGTGCAGAAAACAGCTCCTTATCCTCGTCTCCCCAGGGAAACGTCGTGCGGTTGAACGGATCCGCCATGCCGGTCACACCCGCCTCATCCCCGTAGTATATACAGGGCACGCCAGGCATAGACGCCTGCAGGACCGTTGCGAGTATCAGTCTGCGCTTGCCCAGAAGCGTCTGTTCCTCTGTAAGCGAATACTTTGCCTGCTGGTCCCGCGTAAGCGCGTCGCGATCCGGCGCGCCTCCAAGCGCGCTTAGAACTCTTACGGTATCATGGCTTCCCAGCAGATTCATCTGGGCGTATAAAAACGGTTCGGGGTAGTTTTCGCAAAGCGAACCAAGCCTTTGGTTAAGACCATACGCGTCGATGCGGCCTAGCAGGAAATCCAGTACTGCCGATCTAAACGGATAACCCATCGCGCCGTCCAGCTCAAAGCCGTCAACGTATTCCCGCCTGGCGCCCATGGAATGCTTGTTGGACGCGTCTTCCCACACCTCGCCCAGCAGCACGCCCTCAGGATCATTGCGCTTTATAGCGCCGCGCAGCATTTTAATAAAGCTGTCGGGCAGCTCGTCGGCAACATCGATGCGCCAGCTTGTCAGCCCGATTGCAGCCCAGCGCTCAAGCACCCTGCCGATAAACTCCATGTATGAGGGCTCGGTTTCATCTATCTCCGGCAGCGTCTTAAAGCCCCACCAGCAGCGGTAATCGTCGGGATAGCGTTCAAAACTATACCATTTCCTGTACGGCGAATCGCAGTTTGAATATGCTCCAGTGCCTCCATACCGGCCATATCTGTCAAAATACACGCTGTCGTCGCCGGTATGGGAGAAGACCCCGTCAAGCATGATGCGGATACCATACCCTTTAGCCTCGTACGCCAGCCGTTTTAGATCATCCTCAGAGCCGAGCACGGGATCGGTGCGCATGTAATCCGAGGTGTTATAGCGGTGGTTTGATGGAGACTCAAATACCGGATTGAGGTATATGCATGTAACGCCAAGATCCTTCAAATACGGAAGCTTCTCGCGTATGCCTTCAAAGTCGCCGCCATAGAAGTCGCAAGGGTCGTAATCCTTCTCCCCAGGCAGGGGCAGATATAGCGGCGGCTCGTTCCATCCGCAATGCGCAACGGCCTTTCTTCCAAGCGCCCTGTGACAGCCGACGCGCCTAAGGCCGCCATTATCCGAGGAGCGGTTGAACCTGTCGGGAAATATCTGGTACATAACGCCCTCGCGGAACCATTCCGGCGTATTATAGTTTTGGTCGTATATGGTTATCTGATACGAATCAGGAGGATAGCTGCAGAGCGCGCCCTCACCGGTCCTCCCGCCGTAATATATGGGACCGTCTAAGGTATTGATTATAAAATAATACCAGACAAGGCCCGTGTGGTCAGGCATGACCGCTGTAAACGAAAAATCGGCGCAGCCGCACGAGTCATTTCTTTGTCCGTCCACTATGCGCTCACCGCCGTCTACCCACAGCCTGAGACTAACCGACTCACACCTGTCAAGCAGGGGACCGGATAACCTTATCGAAAGCCGCACCGTCCCGTTAGGATGCACAGCGCCGAAAGGTTTCCTGAACTCCAGCATGCGGGAGTTATGCAGGGCACAACGCATACCCGCCTCCATAATCAATTCTTAACGATAATTTTAGCACATTGTAAGCCCCTTACAATCAATGTCGCAACATTGTCACATTTACAGCATGGATTTTTTACAGTGGCCATGGAAGCGGCCCGCAAAGCCGGTATCATGCGATAAATTATACAGGTTTCCCTTATAGAATGTATAGCCCGAGCCCGACATGAATCCGCCTGCCGACCGCGGGAGCTACGGAAATCAGGGGCTTCAATACCGCATAACATGAAAACGATAAAATATATGATATGTTGAAGCGCCGGCGCTTGAAATCTACCTCTTAAACCCGTATACTTTGGTTCAACATAATAAAAATAGGAGGAAAACGATGGCTTATTATTATGACGAACCCTCTCATACCTTCAGCGAATACCTTCTGGTGCCTGGGTATTCCTCAAGCGAATGCATACCCGCCAACGTATCCCTTAAAACGCCGGTAACAAAATTTAAAAGGGGAGAATCGCCGGAGCTAAGCATAAACATTCCGCTTGTATCGGCCATTATGCAGTCAGTATCCAACGACGGCATGGCGGTGGCCCTTGCGCGGGAGGGCGGAATATCGTTTCTGTATTGTTCGCAGTCCATAGAACAGCAGGCGGCAATGCTGCGTCGGGTAAAAAGCCATAAGGCCGGCTTTGTAATAAGCGATTCCAACATACGTCCCGACCAGACGCTCTCGGACATCCTTGAGCTGAAGGAGCGTACGGGACACTCTACAGTGGCGGTTACGGACGACGGCACCCCGCGGGGAAGGTTTCTTGGGATAATAACCAGCAGGGATTACCGCGTAAGCCGCCTGAGCAGGGACACCAAGGTCAGCGAATTCATGACTCCTATAGAGCACATCATCCATGCGAAAGAGGGAATAAGCCTGAGCGAGGCGAACGACGTCATATGGGACAACAAGCTAAACGCGCTTCCCATATTGGACGATGAACAGCGGCTGGTCGCCATGGTTTTCAGAAAGGACTACGATATACATAAAGAGAACCCGTATGAGCTGCTTGACTCGCACAAGCGCTACGTGGTAGGCGCGGGAATAAATACAAGGGACTATGCCGAGCGCGTTCCGGCCCTGGTTGAAGCGGGCGCGGACATCCTGTGCATCGATTCGTCCGAGGGATTTTCAGAGTGGCAGAAGAAGACCATAGAATTTATCCGCGCCAGATATGGCGATGATGTAAAGGTAGGCGCTGGAAACGTGGTTGACAGGGAAGGGTTCCGCTTCCTTGCGGACGCGGGCGCGGACTTCATAAAGGTCGGAATAGGCGGGGGGTCGATATGCATAACCCGTGAGACAAAGGGGATTGGCCGGGGACAGGCTACCGCGGTTATAGAGGTTGCAAAGGCCCGCGACGAGTATTATGAAGAAACCGGAGTTTATGTCCCCATCTGTTCGGACGGCGGCATAGTGCATGATTATCATATAACCCTGGCGCTGGCGATGGGCGCGGATTTTTGCATGCTGGGCAGATATTTCTCAAGATTTGACGAAAGCCCAACGGCAAAGGTAATGGTAAACGGAAACTACATGAAGGAATATTGGGGAGAAGGCTCGGCGCGGGCGCGCAACTGGCAGCGCTATGACACCGGCGGCGCGGCCAAGCTGTCGTTTGAAGAGGGCGTGGACTCGTATGTACCGTATGCCGGACGGCTGCGCGACAACCTTGGAATAACCCTGAGCAAGATACGCTCAACCATGTGCAACTGCGGCGCGCTTTCAATACCTGAGCTTCAGCGCAACGCGAAGCTCACGCTTGTATCATCGGTAAGCATAGTCGAGGGCGGCGCGCATGACGTAATACTTAAGGATAAAAACGTTAATCCAATACGCTGACCAAGCTAAAACAAACAGCGCCTGCGCTGTTTGTTTTAATAATGACTTGGCTCGTTTAAGTATGAACCATCAGGGATTGTGCGGCTTAGGAGCGTGAGTTTTCAGCATACCGCCGCCCCGAGGGATCCCGCGGCGTTAACACGTTAACTCAAAGGGTCCTAATTAGCCGTACAGCCCGTTATGGACAATCTGACGCGGTAAAGCCTTAACACGCTTCGTGCGCCTGGCCCCATGCGAAGCCGGCGCCGCGTTATGAACAAAGCTGTAACAGCCGGATTAAAGAAAAAACCGCAACACGATAAGGAGCTGAAGAATGAAATACAAGGCCATATTTTTCGACCGTGACAACACCCTTACAAAAAGGAACCCCGCTAAAATCGAATGGGAAAAGAGAACGATTGAGGGCTGGACAAAAAAGCCGTTTGTAATGAATCATGAGAAGGCGGCGGCCCTGCACGAGCTGGCGGGCAGGCCGGACGGAGGTTTTTACGACCTGGCTGAGGAGCGGCGCTTTTATATTCACTACTATCAGGTGCTGCTCCGTGAAGAAGGCGTGACCGAAAGCGTTAAGGAGAAGGCGGGGCTTTTGTTTACAAGGCTGTGGTGCAAAAGCATCATTCCATACCCTGAAACAGTGGAGGTGCTTGAATACTTCAGGCAGAACGGATACAGGATGGGCGTGATAAGCGATACCGCGCCGTCGCTGAGGGCGACGCTTGACGAGATAGGCCTGGCCGAATACTTCGACTGTTTTATTTGTTCGGACCTCATAGGCGCGATGAAGCCCGATCCCAAGATATATCAGGCCGCGTTAAAGGAGTTGAAAGTAGAGGCGCCGCAAAGCATATATGTCGACGGATATGACATTGAATCCAATGGCGCCAGGGCGCTTGGATTCACCGCGTTCAACATGGTTAGGGACGGGGAGCCGCGTAACAAATGGGAGATCAGCAACCTTAGGCAGCTTATCGATTTTGTAAAAAACAGCGGGTAAAACGAGGGCGCGGGGCACGGCTGTCAACCCGAAGCGTTTCAATCCGGTATTTCAGTACGCCGGTAAACCAATACATGGAGTAGAGCAAGAGGTAGGATATCTGGTATGAGCAGAAGCGAAAAGGCTATATTTACATGCATGTGCATGGTGGAAAATCCTGACGGGAGTATTCTTGTACAGGAAAGGGCAGGCGAGGATTGGCCTGGCGTCACATTTCCCGGAGGCCACGTTGAAAAGGGCGAGTCCTTTGTTGAAGCCGCCATACGGGAGGTGTACGAGGAAACCGGCCTTACGGTAAATAGCCCAAGGCTGTGCGGGATCAAGCAGTTTCAGACCGAGCGGGACGAAAGATACGTCGTAGCCCTCTTCAGAGCCGACAGCTACGTTGGCAATCTGCGCTCTTCGGATGAAGGCGAGGTGTTCTGGGTTAAAAAGGAGGAGCTTAAGGATTTAAAGCTGGCCAAGGATTTTCTTGATATGCTGGAGGTGTTTCTTAACGAGTCGGTCAGCGAGTTTTATTATTATAAAGAGGATGGGGAATGGCGGTATTCGCTGCTATAGCCCGTCTGAGGATATAAGCCAGACAGGGATTAAAATCATTTGACGGCCCTAGCGGAAGTAAATTTTTTTCTAGTATACCCATTTGCAAGATGACAAACCATATGGCGAAATGCTCTGATTTGGAGTATAATTTTTTAGGATGTCTCAAGTGAATTATGGGGGTAAAAATGGCTGATATATTATTCGAAACACAGAATTATATCTTTTCATATCGTGTGGCAGGGATTTTAGCGCAAAACGGCAAGGTGCTGCTGCAAAAGCCGATAGACGACCCTGGCTTTGCCTTCCCAGGCGGTCATGTCGCATTTGGCGAAACGAACGAACAAACGCTAATACGTGAATTCAAGGAAGAAATCGGTGCGGATGTATTGGTTGGAGAACTGAAATGGGTGGCGGAAATTTTCTTTCCATGGCATGACAAACCCTGCCATCAGATTTGTCTATATTATGTGATCAACATTTTGCAAGATGGCAATATACCGGAAACAGATATATTTATCGGTGAGGGACGAATCGAAGAACGAAAACCCAATATTGAATTTCACTGGGTTCCGTTTGATAAGGTGAAGGATATTAAGATCTATCCAACAAACGCCGCTGAACTCCTTGATAAACTCGGCGAGGGCGTACAGCACTTTATTTATAGAGAATCTTAATGTATGCCTTATTGATGACCTAGCCTGAAAATGAAAAACATAAAGAGCAATAAAAAACGGGAAAAGATGCGCAAATCCTTGATTTAAGCCGTCTTTTATGACGCTTACAGTAAGATATAATTCATAAAAATAACTGCTTATTAACTCTCCAGGGGTCCGGGCGGGCTTGCGCGGCCCGCCCTTATAAAGGTTTACAGCAGCCTTGCTATCTCAGGAAACACCCTGAGAGACCTTTTCAATATACCGTTCATGTAGGAAATCAGTATGCCGTAGTTGGTTATCGGTACCCTCTGGGCTTCGGCGCGGCTTTGCCTGTAAAGCATCTCCCTGGCGTTGAGCATACATCCGCCGCAGTGAACAACCATGGCGTATCCGGAAAGCTCGCTGGGAAACCCGGTTCCGGACGCGAATTCAAATTCAAGCTTCCTGCCGGTATGCGCTTCAATCCATTTTGGGAGCTTGACCGTGCCGATATCCTCGCATTGCCTGTGGTGGGAACAGCCCTCGGCAATTAGTATCCTGTCGCCGTCACTGAGCGAATCGAGTTGTCCCACGCCCCTGACCGCTGTTTCAAGCAGTCCTTTATACCTGGCAAAGAGTATGGAAAACGAGGTCAGGAGCATACTGTCGGGAACCATGTCCTTTACTATGGAAAAGGCCTGGCTGTCCGTGACGACCATATTGGCCGGGCGCGCCAGCGCCCTTAACGCCGCGGGCAGCTGTTCAGGCCGAGTTTGCACGCATATCGCCTCGGAATCGAGAACGTCTCTGATCGTCTGTACCTGGGGCAGGATCAGTCTGCCCTTTGGCGCAGAGGAATCTATCGGCGTTACGAGAACGACGACGTCCTCCTTCGAAAGCCTGTCTCCAATTATCCTTCGGCCTTCGCCTTCAGGTCTTGCGCTGCGGCCAATCAGCTCCTTGAGCTCTTCGATGTTCGTCATGTCCTTTGCGCTGACCGCTATCTCGTTTTGGCCGTCCAAAGTCACAGGCGCGGTATCGCTCTTGTTATAGGCGATTATGTAGGGGATTGCTTTTTCCTTGAACCTCTCTATAAGCTCCATATCCTCCCTTGATATCCCTGCCGAGGCGTCGACGACAAGCACGGCCACGTCGGTTTGGTTTAAAATGCCCAAAGCCTTCTTCACCCGCATACCGCCCACCGGGCCTTCGTCGTCAATGCCGGGCGTGTCGATGATAACCACGGGACCCAGCGGCAAAAGCTCCATGGATTTAAAGACCGGATCGGTAGTCGTTCCCATGACGTCGGACACTATTGCGAGGTCCTGGCCTGTAACCGAGTTTACAACGCTTGATTTTCCGGCGTTTCGCTTTCCAAAAAAGGCTATATGAAGCCGGTTTGCCTTTGGCGTGTCATTAAGTCCCATAGCGCCTCCTTAAAATCTGAAATCCCTATTGCCCTCTTCAATCCTGCCGATATATTCCTCAGCGGTACGCCTTGCCTTTTCATTAGGAATATTTTTGAGTTCATCCCTGATAAGCTTATTGCCGATCTCCCTTGTTTCCGCGCTTGCGTAGTCCTCAAGAAACTCCTTTAGGGTGATCAGGGCGTTTGGATGGCAGCAGTTTTGGATCTGGCCGCTCTTTAAAAGGCTCATGAACCTGTCGCCCGTGCGGCCCTCGCGGTAGCACGCGGTGCAAAACGAAGGTATGAAGCCAATGTCCATAAGCCATCGCACAATCTCGTCAAGCGTTCGCTGATCTGATACGTCGAACTGTTCCGTATCGGTTGGGCGTATCTTTTCGGTATACCCGCCTACGCTGGTTCTGGACGCGCCGCTTATCTGGGAAACGCCGAGTTTCAGCGCCCTTTCCCTTACGGCCTGGTTCTCGCGGGTGGATATGATCATTCCCGTATACGGTACGCTTATGCGTATCAGCGCGCATAGCTTTGCGAATATATCGTCGCTGATTCCATTGTCAAACGCGCTGGGGTCTATATCGTCGGCGCGCTTGATTCTGGGCACGCTTATGGTATGGGGGCCCACGCCGTGCACGGCCTCAAGATGCTCGGCATGCATGAGCAGGGCGGCAAATTCGTATCTGTAAAGCTCAAGCCCAAACAGCACGCCCAGTCCCACGTCGTCGATTCCGCCGGCCATAGCCCTGTCCATGGCCTCGGTATGATAAGCGTAATTGTGCTTAGGCCCGGTTGGATGCAGCCTTTCATAGCTTTCCCTATGGTATGTTTCCTGAAAGAGTATGTATGTGCCTATACCGGCGTCATGCAGCTTTTTATAGTTCTCTACGGTCGTCGCGGCGATGTTTACGTTTACCCGCCTGATAGCGCCGTTTTTATGCTTTATGCCGTAAATCGTGTCGATGCATTCGAGAATATACTCTATTGGGTTGTTGACCGGGTCCTCGCCCGCCTCTATGGCAAGGCGCTTATGGCCCATATCCTGCAGGGCGATAACCTCGCTTTTAACCTCCTCCTGAGTCAGCTTTTTCCTTGCTATGTGCTTGTTCTTTAGATGATAAGGACAGTAAACGCAGCCGTTCACGCAGTAGTTTGACAGATAGAGCGGCGCGAACATTACAATGCGGTTCCCATAAAAGTCCTTTTTAATGCGCTCGGCCAGCGCATACATCTCGTTTACCAGTCCCTCATCCTCGCATGCAAGCAGCACGGACGCCTCCCTGTGGTCAAGGCCCTTTCTCAGCTTAGCCTTTTCAAGCAGCCCCCTTATAAGCGGGATGTTATCCTTGTTTTCGTCCGCGTATTTTAGGGTTGCCTCAACCTCGTTGTGGCATATAAACTCTTCAGCCTTCATTGATCTTTTATTATACATCGTGATTTCCTTTCTTATGGGTCAGTCTCCGCTTCCCCGTCAGTTTAGTTATTCGGCCTTATGGTCGCCCCTGCTGGTTACAACGCTGTACCCGATGCTCTCCATGGATTGCTTCAGCACTGCCAGGGATTCTGCCGCCTCGGCGCCGGTATGGAGCTTGCCGTCGTACAGCAGGTACTTTTCGCGCGCCCCAATCGGGGATAGATTGGGCATTACCACGTTCGCTCCCGCCATGATTCCAAGCTCCCTGCCGCGCAGGGCTATCGTGCCAAGGGCGGTTGTGGCGGGCAGCAGGACGTCGGGCAGCATAAGGCGTATTATTGCCAAAAGCCTGAGGGTCAACTCCATTGATCCCGCCGGTTCCGAACGAAACGGCGTATCCCTGTGCGGGATAAATGGCCCTATGCCCACCATTTGAGGGTGAAAATCGTGGATAAACATCAAATCCTCAATCAGGTTTTCCACGGTCTGGCAAGGGGAGCCGACCATAAACCCGCATCCGGTCTGATATCCGATCTCCTTGAGGTCGTATAAGCATCTGATACGGCTTTCAAGGGACATGCCGCGGGGGTGAAGCCTGCCGTAATGCGTCCCGTTAGCAGTTTCATGGCGCAGCAGGTAGCGGTCGGCGCCCGCGTTGAACAGCGCCTGATAGCTTTCCCTGCTCCTTTCGCCTATGGACAGGGTGACGGCGCAGTCCTGATGGCGGGATTTTATGGCCTTAATAATTTCACATAACCTGTCGTCGGTAAAGAAGGGGTCTTCGCCGCCCTGCAGTACGAACGTGCGGAAACCAAGATCGTAGCCCTTGTCGCAGCAGTTTAAGATTTCGCCGGCGGAAAGCCTGAAACGGCGGGCATTCGTATTGCTTCGCCTTATCCCGCAATAATAGCAGTCGTTTTTGCAGTGGTTTGTAAACTCGATTAAGCCGCGTATATATATGTCGCGCCCATATGCGCTCAGGCGCGTTTTTACGGCCGATTCGTAAAGATATCCGACGGCCTCTTTGTCTAAGCATGTCAAAAGCTCGGCGAATCCATCGCCAGGAAGCATTCTTTCCGTTTTCAGCCTGTCGACAAGTCTTTTCATTATCTATTCCCCGCTTGAAAAATTTGAGTAGGCCGTTTTTGCGCTTACGCCGTCGAGCCTGCCTATCCTGCCCGAAAGCGCGCTGATCGCGTCTTGGGGCGCGTCCACCGCTACGCTTATAATGCTTATGGACTTTTCCCTGTAGGGAATGCCCATCCTGCCTATGACGCAGCCGCTGTATTCGTGCAAAATGCCATTGAGCTTCTCAACGGAATCAGGGTTTTCCACTATAATTCCAATTACCGCCACCCTTGTCGCCATCAATGTCGCCTCCGTAATTTATATAAACAAAAATATAGCTGCGCCAAAACAGTACAGCTATACCAAATATACGGTAAAAATACAGTCATTATCAGGATAGCTTCCGCCTCAACGGGTTTTGGCGTCAGATATACGGAATGTAATGCCTTGCTGTCAGAATCCTTTCAGTTCGGCGTTTATATGATACCATAGACAAGTGGAAGATAAAAATATATTTTTTGATTATAAATGCTGAAACCCTTTGCTTTTTCAATCGTATGGGCCCACCGTCCGTTTAAGAGCAAAAGTACGGCCAGCATATTTTTTACATGCCTGCCCAATTCTTTTGGTAAGAGTAAATAACGCGGATAATCGCGTAAAAGCAATGCATACGTGTTATTACAAATGCTTTATTTAAGATAACCGGCGCCGGCGGCACGAGCGGGGCTTTTGTATGCATTAAGCGCAGGCGGAACCGCCCATATGGCGAAAAGATCAGGGCAGGTCCGCCTGGAGCAACCAATAATAACGGGCGGAGCGTATCAAAACCGCTCCGCCCTAAAAAATGGCGGGCCATATTTACAGGCGCTTAATCCGCCTTAGAAAACTGCTCCTTGCCAACGCCGCAAAGCGGACATGCAAAATCGTCCGGCAGATCCTCGAATTTTGTGCCAGGGGCGATCCCGTCGTCCGGCACGCCCAGCTCTTCGTCATATACCCATCCGCATACGTCGCATACATATTTCATTTTATCAGTCCTCCTTGTTAGATTTCCATAGGCTGTGAAGATTGCAGTAGGCGTAGGCGGAGATGGCTTCGTCGCCGCGGCATACCATAAAGTCCGCCCTTGGTTCGCCGCCGGGCTTAAGCCGTTTTAGCTGGACGCCCTGTTTTGTTTCAAGCATGATCCATTCAATATAGTGCTCCTGAGCCATCGGGTGCGCGGCGGATCCAACCGCAACCGTAACCTTATCTCCCTCAGCGGAGACGACTGGCACGTGCTTTTCAGCCGACGCGTCGGTAGTGCCTGGTATAAGCGCCTTCATCCCTTGGCCGCAGCACATAACCGGAACGCCCTTATTGGTCATAAAGGTTACTACGCTGCCGCAGTGCTCACAGATATAAAAACTTTGCTCCATAATTTTGACTCCTTTCGTTTGCCGCAATAATATCTATGGTTTTTTCATAGATTCCTGTTGTAAGCTTTAGCGAAAACACCGCTCCGGCGGGGCTTTGCTGAATGGCTCCGTGGCTTAGCCGAGCCGTTCAAAATCTTCGGCTCCATGTTTGCAAAGGGGGCATATAAAGTCCTTAGGCAGTTCGCCGCCCTCGTAAACGTAACCGCAGATCTTGCAGACATAACCCTTTTTATCCTGGCCCAGAGACTGGGGCTTAGGCTTTATATGGTCAAGGTAATATCCATATGTAAGCGACGGAGTGTTGGATAAAACCCTTGCCTCCGTAACGTCCGCCACAAACAGGGTATGCGTTGCGTAATCATAGGCATGAACCACTCTGGCGGATATAAACGCGTTTGTATACCTTTCAATATACGCAAGACCGTTTTCGGCACGGTCGATCCTCCCGGCCGCGTCAAACTTATCCGCCTCGCGTCCGCTCTGAAACCCGAAATGCTCAAACGCTTTAAAGGGCGTATCAGTCGTAAGGACTGAAACGTTGAATAAACCTGACTCTAATATCATATCGTGCGTAAGATTAGCCTTGTTTACAGATATTGAAATACGCTTGGGGGAGTCGGTTACCTGCGTTACGGTGTTGATGATGCAGCCGTTGTCCCTGCCCTTACTTTTGGCCGTAAGAACGAACAGCCCGTACTCTATCCTGAACATGGCGTCCTGCTCAACCATGGTATCGTTATGTATGATCTGTTTTTCTTTGGGCATGCTTTCATATATGGAGTCGGCAAGCGCGTCCATCTCTTCAAGCTGATGGGTTTTGAGCGAAGACTTCAGGCTTACCATGTTTTCGAGGATATTCATATTCCTGCATTTTTCCAGCTGCTGGCGCATAAGCCCGCCGGAGGTTGCGGCCCAAGTGCCGTTTTCAATCAGCGCAATGGTGCGGTTTTGTATATTATGGGCTGTCAGGTCGTTTATAACCGTTTCCATATTGCAAAAGACGCCGGCGTTATAGGTTGTGGATGCAAACACCAGGTGGCTGCACCTAAAGGCCTCGGCCACGATAACGGAAGGGTGCGTTGAGGATACGTCATACATCTGAATGTTGCGGATACCCCTGTCCGCCAGCCTGCCCGCCAAGATTGAGGCGGCGTTTTCGGTATTCCCATATACAGAGGCGTACGCGATCATTACCGCGCCCTCTTCCGGCGTATATGTCGACCACTTTATATATTTATCTATAAACCAGCCGATATTTTTCCTGTGAACCGGGCCGTGAAGCGGGCATATCATTTGAATATCCAATCCCGCCGCCTTTTTGAGCAGGGCCTGTACTTGCGTACCGTACTTGCCGACTATATTGGTATAATACCGTCGCGCGTCGGGAAGCCACTCGGTTTCGAAATTCACCTCGTCGGCGAAAATATTGCCGCTAAGAGCGCCGAAGGTACCAAACGCGTCCGCGCTGTAAAGGATCCTGTCCAGCGTGTCATAAGTAACCATGGCTTCAGGCCAATGGACCATTGGAGCCATAACAAACGCGAACGTATGCGCGCCAGTATTAAGGATATCGCCTTCCTTGACCAAAACCGCGCGTGAATCGATATCAAATGTGAAAAACTGCTTAATCATCCGCAGCGCCTTTGAATTGCAGATGATCCTTACCTCAGGATATCTTATCACAAGCTCCTGCATGGTGGCGCAGTGGTCGGGCTCCATGTGGTTTACAATCAGATAGTCCAGCTTCCTTCCGTTCAGAACATGCTCAAGGTTTTCAAAAAAGATTCCGGAAACAGATCTGTCCACGGTATCGAGCAAAACGGTTTTTTCATCGAGCACAAGATATGCGTTATACGAAACGCCCCTTGGGATTGGGAATACGTTTTCAAAGAGGGCGAGACGCCTGTCGTTACCGCCGACCCAATAGAGATCCTTATTTAGTTGCTTTACACAGTACATAAAAAACCCCCTTAAATTTATATTTGAATATTTTATCACGATGCGCTGAACGAGCGCATCGTGAATCGCCTATGGCGATTTTGCCTCCGGCGGCTTAGAACCTATTACCGCCATAGGGCGGTTCAAAAAACGGAGGAATCCGTTTTTTGAGTTTTTTCACACGCGTTAAGCTCACCGCTCACGCGTGCGCGAGGAGTAATTTTGGCCGTACACGCCGCCCAAAATTACGGATTTAATAATTGCCTCCGGCGGCTTAGAACCTTTTTTGCAAAAAAGGTTCTAAGAACTCCAAAAAACGCACAGGGGATAGTAGAGTCTTGAGAGTATTACCCCAATTTTACAATCCTTCAAAGATCAGCGAGGATAGATAACTTGGATACATCTCAAAAAGTATAATAAATCAAAAATCAGCGGCGTGTACGGTGATTTTTGATACCTTGACAGCGAGAACTAGTCTGACAGTTGCTTGCAACCGAAGACTGGTTCTCGCGGGTTAAACTCGCATTGCGCTGTAAAAGCGCGATGCGATGCCGAAGGCGAGCAGGCGGCGTGTACGCCCTTGAGAGCGAGAGCCAGCCTGACAGTTGCTTGCAACCCAAGACTGGTTCTCGCGGGTTAAATCCGCATTGCGCTGAACAAGCGCGATGCGATGCCGAAGGCGAGCAGGCGGCGTGTACGCCGGCCTTTTGATACCTTGATAGCAAAACATGGCCTGATAGCTGCCTGCAGCTGAAGGTCGTGTTTTGCGGGTTAAGCTCGCTAAGTGCTGTACAGCACTTGGCGAAAGGCCTCATGGCCTTATTTTGCGGGTTTTATTGCCCAGGAGACCGAAGGGCTGGAGGCAAAACCCGTAACCTCAAAAAGTGGCGCGGTCGATTTTGGGCAGCGGTATATGCACGCTTGCCAAAAAACTGATATAAATGTATCAGAAACGGCCGGTTTTTACAAGCGCGGTAAAGCTTTTCAGCCGTTAATTCACAACATATTCAGGATATATTGAACAGATTGAGGACGGAGTCCCTGTATCCGTGTTAAAATAAAGTTAATCATTAACCGGAGGTACTGGATGAATAATAGGACCTTTAACATAATAAGACGGATTGCCCTGTATATAGCGGGCCTGTTCATTCTGGCAATGGGGGTTTCACTGTCGGTAAAATCGGGATTGGGCGTGTCTCCTCTAAACTCAGTGCCATATGCGCTCACGCTTGTCACGGGCATGGATATGGGACTGCTGGTAGCCCTCGTATTCATCTTTTTTCTGCTGCTGCAGATTTTGATTTTAAGGCGCGAATTTAAACCTGTAAACCTTCTTCAGATCGTTGGCTCTTTCGTATTCGGGTGGTTTGTGGACTGCACAAATATGATTGTAGGCGCCGGCGCGGTCATAGAAAATTACTGGATAAGCCTGGCCTTTATGGCGGCCAGCATCGTATTCGTAGCTCTGGGAATACTTCTTTACATGGGCGCGGGTCTTATGCCGCTCCCCGGAGAAGGTCTTGTAGCGTCGGTTGCTCAAAAAAGCGGATGGCAATTTTCAACGGTAAAGCTTGCCTTCGACTGCGCGCTGGTGATAGCCGCCGGAGTTATCTGCTTTATAGCGCTGGGCGGTCTGGGAAGCGTCAGGGAAGGCACCGTTTTGTCAGCGGTTGGCATTGGGCTGGTAATGAAGCCGGCGGGGCGCTGGCTTAACCCGAGGCTTGAGCGTCTGCTTGGCAGCGGGGACGGCGACGATGACGAGTTTTGCGGCGAGGCCGTAATTGAACCGGAACCTTTTGAGGATTAGGAGCACATTATTATAAAAGCGCCGCTTTATTGGCCGGATATAGGAATCATGGGCTAAAAATGGCTTTTATACCATCAACCTACAGGGCGAAATTTGCGTGCTGATATTGTAAAATATATATGAAATCTATATATTTGGCCCGATTTGTGGTATTATTATAGGGTATGAAAACTTAGGTATGCTGATATCGGCAGGAGGGATCATTTGATTATGGTGTTCAAGCGTTTATTTGCTCTTTTACTGGCATCCGCAGTTCTTTTGACGGGCTGCGCATGTTCGCCTGGCGAAGATGAGCCCAAAGATACCGCGACTCCCGCGCCTACCGCGCCGGTGAGAACCCCGGAACCGAGTTTAAGCATACATAACGGCAGCGGCATGGTGGCGGCGGGGGGCGTTCATACAATAGGGGTAAGAACCGACGGCACGCTGTTAAGCGCGGGCCATAACAGCAAAGGCCAGCGCGAGGTGGATGGCTGGCGCCACATAATATACGCCGCGGTCAATGACGCCACCACCGTGGGGCTTACGGACGACGGTTCGCTTGAGATCGCCGGAGAGAAAGCGGCCGTATGGATAGCGGCCCAGTCTTGGACAGAGCTGGCAACGGTTTCCATAGGCAGCGACCATATAGTGGGGCTAAGACGCAACGGTACGCTGCTTTCCGAAGGGGGAAACGAAAAAGGCCAGCGTGACCTTGCTGAATGGAGCGATGTGGTAGACATAGCGTGCGCTTCGGATCATACGATAGGGCTTAGATCCGACGGTACCGTAATTGCGGCGGGCGACAACAGCTTTGGCCAATGCGAAGTGGGCGAATGGTCCGACATAATATCTATATCCACAAGCCGCCATCATACGGTTGGACTTAAGTCCGACGGCACCGTCGTAGCTACGGAAATAACGGACCACTCGGAGGGAAAAGGCCAGGACAGGGTACAGGACTGGGCGGACGTAGAGTCGGTATATACGGGCCCTGGCATGACCATTGGCATAAAAAAGGATAAAACGCTCCTGTGCGCTCCCGCAAACGAGGAACTATCGGACGTTGAAAACGCGGCATATGCGGCAATAAGCGAAGAAATACAGGTTATAATGTCGCTTGACGGATCGATAAGCGTGTACGGCGAGGCTACAAGCCTGCAGGACCGCACGGAGGGCTGGCTTCTCAGGCCTTATAAGGACTCGATCTACGTAAAGGGCTTTGCTGAAAGAAGCAGGGCGGGCAGGGTGATTGCAGCCATCGCCGAGCTTACGGGCAAAAGAGATATCGTATTAAAATATAACGATACAGAGCTTCTGCCCGAATCCCTGGTAGGAACGAACACCAAGATATACATTGGAGACGACCTTTATGGTACGGTTGTCATCATGGGCGAGGTAAACGGAGATAGTTATGTCAACGAATATGACGCGGAAGCGCTTGAATCCCACAACAATGGGGCCACGCTGCTGGCCGGCGCTTATCTGGAGGCGTCAAAGGTAAACGGACTTGAGGGCATAGAGGCGGTTTACGCAATACGCCAATACATGGTCGGGGAAGGAAAGATCGCTCAGTTCCCAAAGCTTGATTACGACCCGTATTCGGAAAAATATGATGAAGCGTATGAAATAAACAATGATGTTGTGGGCTGGATAACGATACCGGAAACTGTAATTGATTACCCCATACTCTACGGTGACAACTGGTATTATCATGAAAGGGACATAAAGGGCAATCATACGTCGAGGGGGAGCATTTACACCTACCGGAACGCCATGATGCAGAACAATCCGGTTACGGGACATAACGCCCGCAATTCAAAGACGATGTTCCATGCTCTGCACGATGTTCAGGATAACGCGGAAGCGCTGCTCAACTATTCGGACAGGGTATGGGGGATAAGCCTTTTTGGGGAGTATGCCGAATGGGAAATATTTTCGTTATATGAGACCAAGGCGGACGAGCCCAAGGAGACGATTAAATATAACACCAACAGCATGGCCCAGTTCACCGAAGAGGATATTTTGGCCTGGATAGACACACAGGTATCAAGGTCCGAGATAGCCGTTGATGTAAGGGTGGATATTCATGACCAATTTGTTACGCTTGTAACCTGCGGGGACAATTACGACTCGGCCGACGCCCAGTCCCGGCTGTACATATTTTTAAAAAGGGTCAGCTAACGTACATTTCAGGGTAAACCGGCAATTTAGACACCGGAGAATTAAATATAGCGAAAAAACCTACATATTCATATGTTGCCCCAGGCATGCCAAATGATCTGTAAAAAGCGTTATATCAAAATTGAATGACATTGCCGTATGCTGCCCGTATGGGGGCCGCTTTCCAATCGGCGAGGCTGCGTTTTACCGTTGACTAGGGCGGCTGGCTCTGCTTTGCGGTTCGCTAACAGGCTGCAATTTAATTTTTGCATGCCACTTGCGGTTGTAATTCAGTATGGGCAAAATTAACATAGGTATAGTTATAATCCAGCATACTAGGATTGGAGGTAACATCATGCATCGTTTCGATGGCAGACAGCACTGCTGTATGCTAAATCGATTTTTATGCGGCTCCCAGTTGTGGCGGGGTAGTATTAAAATCGTAGCGTATGAGTCAGACTATTAGTCGGCTTGTGCGCTTTTTTGTTTCAGATATTTTCACTATTGTGCAGATTGAAGGAGGACTCGAATAAATGAAAAAAATACTATGCGGCGCCATTATTCTTTTAATATTTGCGATTTCATTCTCTGGCTGTACAAAAAAAATAACGCAGGCGTAGTTTTGCCCCCATCAAGAATCGGGACAGATGGTACGACTTCTACATTATTAGAAGAACGCCGCACTTTTGAAACTGCCTATTCCGCGTCAGGAACAGTGTACATATAATTCACAAAGGATTTGTACAAAATTCAAAATCCCATATGGGATCCAGCCGTACTCAACTAGCGGTTAGATGGATTTACCTTGAAATCGTTATGTCAAAATTAAGTTATGCTGGCGGGTAAGCACATTTGGAGATTGCCTGCCTTGTGCCGTAGGGAACAGCGAGACTGCTGTTTTCAGTGTGCTTCTTTATTAAATTTGAACGTTTGGAAAAGGATTATACTACCGCTGCCGTCAAGCTGGGCAGGGAAAATCTCTGGCAGTATGTATGCTGTGCATTTATCAAACGATATAATTTTAGGATGAGAACCTTTTTCCATACATGAGTCTTAGCATATCGCATTAAGCTATACGCCGTTTCCAGGGCCATGATTTTACTTACAGGGAAAGCTTTAAGCTTCGCAAGTGCGAAGAGCGTGAGATACAGAATTTTAAAAAGACGCTTGCGATTTTGGTAAACGAAAGTTCTTTTATTCGGATATTTCGGAACATGATTTAGTTTGTCGATATGCGGCTATTAGCTAAATTGCGGGACATATTATGCTTTTATCATGGATAATAGTAGTTTAATTTTTCAGAAACGAAACAATAATTATAAAAAGAGCGATAAATGGCGAAATAACAATTAAATAATTGATATATTGAAATACTACGGAATAATTAAATGTAATGGCTAATAAACGCTGATAATAGAGCTTGTAATGCGAGATTTTTTTTGATAAAATAACTCGCGTGCCCAAAAAAGCACAAAGCGCACCTTGAAAACTGTATAGTGCGAAACGCAAGAAAGAGACAGCGAGCCGGGGGAGAGCCTCGGCGAAGTCGGGGGAGAACCTCGGCGAAGCCGGGGGAAGAACCTCGGCGAGTCGGGGGAGACCTGGGTAAAGCCAGGGGGACCTCGGCGAAGCCAGGGGAGGACCCTGGCGAAAGAAGAGTGGAAGGCTGGGGAGTTGAAAGATGAACCA
>ERZ857480.83126-NODE-128808-length-23406-cov-9.9860_pt1 | contig 23406 bp, 20 predicted proteins | sample MGYA00519767_ERZ857480 | MGnify/ENA primary metagenome ERZ857480 (study PRJEB31778, sample SAMEA3449210) | human gut metagenome | biome: human gut; feature: human-associated habitat; material: faeces | place: United Kingdom | collected 2010/2012 ...
GATCCACAATATTCAAACTCTATTGCGCTAAACTCCAATGTCACATTACATTTATAGACTTTTCATCAACTTTTTACTAATTCATTATTTTATTTATCGGTTAGTTAGATGGTCAGACCTAGCGTCAACTTAGGGGCATATTAGCGAATATCCTCCAATGCAAACTACAAAATTAATCGGTTTATGATAGAAAACAGTTGCTGTTTTGTTGGAAACCAGAAGATTTATAAAAATGACCGCACTTAAATAAGCCTATTGATGAATGCTGGTTCTATTTTAGAAAGAAACTTTTTTATTTCGAAAATGTGAACGTCCCTTGGATTTCAATTTCTTCCTTGGAAATGACCTTCCGGGCAGGAGCTGTGATCTGCAACGTACAGCATCTGTATATAACTGTTCAATAATTGAAAGCTCAAACAGTCCGCAGAGTATTTTGGGAATAATACTTTTAATCCGTCCAATAATAAATGCACGATTGGCCTGATAACGGAACTTATTTGTGCTTTTGGCAGAAATCTGTATTTCCTCATCTGCTTCATTTTTTATAAGGGAAGCCAGATTCGATAGAAGCATATTTATGTAAAATTCCTGCTGTATAGATACTGCAGTAGCACCGGAAAACTCTTCCATGGCAAAGCGGCTTTTTAATTCTTTGTACTTAAGTTCTACAGGCCATCTGTAGAAGTAAAGTTCCTGGAACATATCTTTTGTAACAGCAGGATCAAACAGGTTTGTTGCAAGATATTCTTTTGTGCCATCATCAAGCGGGATCTCAAGGACACGTATAGGTACATCGGAAGTACCTTCTTTTGAAGTTCCCTGAAGAATGGAAATCATATCACCATTGCATTTTTTAGATAAATTGATTCCCTCTTTCAGTCTCATAACACAGAGATGCCCATGCTCTACACAGTAGCGGAACATATCTTCTGAATAATAACCTCTGTCAAAAATAATAATACTGTTGTTATATAGTCCCATATCTTCAAGAACTTTAAGATGTTCTAATGCAGCTGCCCGTTCAAAAGAGAGAAATTTATGGATAGATGCATGAAGGATATAATCATCCAGAACATCATAAATTATGGAAGCCAGTCCCATGGTATAACGTCGGTTGGGATCAGGATAGCTGGACATTTCGCCAAAGAAATCAAAAGTTGATTTTGAATTCGGAAGTTCGATCCTGGAACCATCTACTGCAAAAAGATGATAACCCTGCCACAGCTTTCTTGAAGGGATCTGGCTGTAAAACAGATCAACAGAAAGATAATAAAGTTCCTTGAACAGTGAAGGATTAATGAACTGTCTGGCTTTGGAAAGTGCCTGTTTTGAAACATCCGGAAAAGAAAACGTGCCCAGTTCTTCTCTGATCTGTGAAAGATTCTGGAACATGGAAGCTTTTGAAGAGAAGAACAGATAGATAATAACTTGCAAAAGTGAAAGTTTTCTCCGCCGTACAAAATGTTTTTCCACCCGATGGGGTTCCAGTTTAACTTGATCTGTGATATAATCTTTAATGGATTGGACGATATTTTTACAAATATTAGTTCGATTCATATGGCATACCTCCTACGTATTGGAATAGATAAATATTTCGCTGGTAACGTAATATTGCTTAATCTATAAACCACATATTTAGGAGGATATGTCAAGATATTTATATAAAAAAATCCAGAATATAAGCCCAGAATCGTTGAATTTTCAGCATTCTGAGCTTAAGTTGACCACATTGGGGTCTGACCCTAGTATCCTTTAACTAAGCGTGGAAAGAACCATTTGAGGATTTACTTTTTCTCTGATAGTCTTTTTACAAAATACATTTAATAATCTGCCTTTGATATCTATGATTTCACAATAGTCTTATGAAACTTTTAGTTTCTCTGGCATATTCTTTCTTACACTTGCAATTTCTTTATTTAAATCTTTTATGTATTCTTTACACACATCTATATATAATCCAGTTTTATATTCCGGATTTTCCAAAAACTGTAATTCAACTGGATGCTTTGTAAGCTGCACAAGTAACTTTACAAATATACTCTTCAAATTATTTTGACTCTCATCATCATTAAGACATACTTCTGCAATTTCTTCAAAACCAAATACTAAATAGTCTTTACTTTCTCTTTTCTCTAAATGTACATTAATCACTTTGTTTTCCTGATTCATAAATATCCTTCCTATCATAAAATGCATTTTTACCACCCTCAAGAGTATGCATACTTTCTTGAATCCAGTTCTTAACGTCTGTTTCATCATCTATATTTCTAAGCTCATCATAAAATGGATTACCAACATACGTCTTATACATCCCATTTTCATGCGTTCTTAGTATACTAATATATGGAAGTGTACCAACCGCAATATTAGCATTATGAGTTGCTATAATTACTGTTTTTCTTCTTTTTGCAAGATCAATTAACCTCGGAAGTATATTAGATGTTATATATGAATTTCCCATTCCTAATTCTGGTTCATCTAAAATATATACATCCTTTTCTGAATCCAATAGTTTCTGCATCAATAAAATTCCACGTTCGCCATTAGATGGTTTATAAATTTCTCCATTTTCTAATGCAGTTTCTTTAGATACTCCAATAAATGCTCCTATATCTTTAATTCCTTCATCATAAAATTCTTGAAAGCTTGATATTTCCTCTGATATATTCTCCTCTAAAATAGCTTTCTTTATTTCATTTATTACAGTTTTACAATTTTTTAGAATAGTTATTCCCAGTTTAAATTCATCTGTACGTGATTCTTTGGTTAACATTCGGTATCGCGTTTGAATATATATATCACCTTTTTCCTCAAGATTTCCCAAATATTCTTTTTCAACTTTATCCACGGCAGAAAAAGCACTACATATTTCTTCTACATTTTCAAACAGTTTAAACCTCTCCATGGCAAAATCATAAAATCCTGCACTACTAGGTTTAGATATTGTGTCAGAACATTTATCCGCTATTGCTTTTATCTTATCAATACTCCAGTTCGTAAGTTTAATACTTTTGTCACTGTTCCATTTTTGCATTTTTGCATCATTTATATTTTTACATAGTTTTTCTAATAGCGTCATTAAAATTTCACTATCTTGTTCACCCAAATATTTTTTTATATCAATTTTTTCAAATGTAGATTCTGTAAATTCCTTCAAATATTTATAATTTAAGTCAAGTTTTCGGTCACGTATTCCCTCCTCTATATGTACACACTCTGTTATTTTCATTCTTCCTTTATTTTTATTATTATCTTTTGTTTCCATCCAACTTATATATTTTTCAAAAGATGTTGGTAATTCTTCTTTCCAATTATAAATGTCTGTGAACTGTTGTCTCATACTATCCAATTGAAGCTTGTCAGGTGTTGCTATTACATCATTAACTTTTAACATTTTTGAAAAATCTGTATCTTTTTCATTGCCTTTGTAGCTTTCCATTGAAATTCCATTTTCAATATAATATTTTTTCAGAGATTCAAGAATTTCCGTTTTTCCCGTTCCTTTCTGTCCAAAAATAATATTAATATCTTCATAAAAAGGTAATTTAAAATTTACTTTTTTATATGGTGAAACAGAAATCTCTTTTTTCCGTTTTTGATTAAGCAATGTATCTATTATTTGTGTATCCTTTTTTGCTAACAAACAAAATTGCTCAAATGTTTGTACCGGTAGTCTTATATCTGCAAACTTGCTATTTTCATACTTGTCCCAGTCTTGCACATCACTTCCAATAATAACACTATAATCAAAATTTGAAAAAACTCCCAGACTTCGATAATCAGATGTTTCTTTAAATAATCGGCTAGAATCTGGTAATAACTCCCCTAATTCCTGAATATCCTCATCTGAAAGTTTTGGCTCTTTATGAAAATGTGGTATATAAATGCAATCACATATTCCTAGCATATCATATACTTTTTTCACGCCAATTTGAAATGTATTTACATCTTCATCCTTAATCAATTCTTGTACTTGAACATTAAACAACTCAACATTTTTAGGATTAGCAATTACTATCAAATGCCCTCTTTTATAATTTCCCTTTTGATCTACTTTTCCTATAATATCAAGTTCTATTCCTGGCCATATATCGCAATATCCTTCCGTAGCATTTTTTAATTCTTTATATTGCTCATAGTCAAATTGATTATGATTTGTTATTGCAACAATTTTAACTTCTGCTTCAATAATTTTCTGAAAAAATTTATCCTTGGTAACATTTCTTGTATAAGCATCTCCTGTTTTTACCTTCTTTGTATGACAATGTAAATCAATTCTCATTATTTTCTCCTATCTCAGATATAAATGTTTTTAATCTATTACCATACTCCATTCATCCAAAAATCCTCCATTTTTTAGCTTATAGATATTTTTCCGTGTTTCTTCAGACAATATAGCCCATTCCCATGGTCTTGCATATCCTCTAGCATTACCAAAAATATTTAATTTTCTCATGTAAGTTACAATATCTCTTACACTCGAATATCTCCATGCAATATTTTGAAGCAAATCAAAAACACATACACCTACAGGAGTAAAAAATTCTTCTTTATTATCCGATGCTACATACCCACTCATAACAAAATTTCCTTTTAACCCTTTAACGTTATCGTAGTTTGGTACAATCATTTTCTGAGATTTCCATACTCCTAAATCAGCAACACATATTATGTCTGGGATTTCTCTAGGGTGTGTAATATACTTTTTATTATATTCCCAGATAGCCTTTTCTATAATTTCTTTTGGATTTGAATTTTCTTTTTTCCCTTCATGCGAATGTGCTAATAATCCGTAATAAATTTTACTTTGTAAATCTTTTCTCGGAGTCCCATTCTCATTAAACGCTAGTTTCTCTATCTTCCTCGAATGTTCTACAAATTCCTCAATATGTTTGCGTCTTAATGTAGTTTTACATTCAAAAGCAGCTACAACTCCTCCAGATAAGTATTCTTTACAATTTAACATATTTTTAGGATAATCTGGAGATAAAACAATTACATCTACTTGTGGACTTGTTTCTACCGAAGCGCTTAAAATTCTTCCCTTTATAACTATTTAAAAATAAGGCGTAATCCATGATTCTAAAAGTTCTCTCCAGTTTTCTTCTTCCTGATTTCCTGCTGTTCCCGGATCTTCATTAACTCTTTTATAAATTCTTATATATTCATCAGAAATATTATTGTTCACTCTTTAAAAATCAAACAAATCATGTGTCCAAGTGCTTATATTTTGTTTCTTACCTTTCTCTCCAAAATCTATTTTAGGCATTTTTCATATTCATAAATCTATTTGGGCATTAATATTCTGTCTTTAACCAATTTGTAACGGATTTTATCACACAATATATATATACAGACATTATCTTAAACAACTTACCATTTTAATCATCATATAATAACTGTACTTTTCTCGTTCATAAATAGCTATATCACGTAGTATCTAAGCATTTGCTTTCTTTATTACAATAAAGTTAATTACCTCTGGCAATACTATACACATTTTACAGAATACGCCTTTTTCAACTAATAGACACACATAGTCTTCTTTCACATCCATTTTCGTATTTTTATATAATTCGTGAAATATGGAATTCGTAGCATTGTGTTTATTCTTCATTTTTATATGTATCGTATGTCCTCCATTAATCAAATGGTTAGATTCTTAATACTTCAATACTTTTTACTTCTAATTTTATTAATATTTTCAACAGAATGTCTAGCAAGTTTCGAATCATCCATACATTTGTCTACTCCTAACATGAATACAGCTCCATCTTCATCATCAGATATATTACATGGCCATGCAAATGGACGTAAATGTTTAGTTTCTGGAAAATAACAACTACTACAATCAACAGGCACTTCAATTATTTCATTTATGTCTTTACTACATATACTAAACAAGTCAAATAATCCACATTTTTCCTTGTCAGTCGAAATTATATAAGCAACAGGAAATGCATTCATAATACTTATTACCCCTTTGGGGAATTCATATTTATTATAATTTGGATAAACACAAATATCTCTCATTATAGCTATAGTAGAATATGGATAAGTCCAATATAATAACGACATATTATAAGGTGGAAGTTCCTCTTCACAAAGAACATATTTTCTCAATTTATTTTCTGTTAAACATTCATTATCATAAAAATTTTTTGCTGCCAAAATATGTCCACAAATTGCCCTACATAATTTATTAACTTGAACAGATATTTTTATTACTGGTGGTAATATGATTGAAGACAGCATGATTCTTGCTACTTGATTAGTAAATTCTTCCAACGTCTTATCATAATTCGCTCCTAGTAATTTGTTATTACACTCTTCACATAATGATCGATATTTAATTCCATTCTGATAATTCTTTCCATAACTAGTTTCTCTTGGAATACCATCCATCCAAGAATTCGTCTTTATTGCATAATGATTATTACAGCATTTTGGAGGTACATGATCCCATGTTAATTGTCTTTGTTTCCCACATATATTGCAAAAATCATATTCTTTCCTTTTCTCTTTTCTATAATACATAGCATAACTCTCCTTCCTAATTTATATCAAAACATTCAATTCACAAAATATCCAAAACTTTTTAATTCATTGGTTTATTAGCTAATCCTTTATAATGATTAAATACTTAATTTTTAATCTTATAACTTTAACCCCATAAAATTAGTTAAATTATCACTTTGCAAGATCTTTTAGCACATCTGGAAACAAAGTCGTTCCCAAAAAGTTTTGATAATTAAAACTATCTAACATCTTAATTTTAAAGATTGGTAACCACCATTTTGAAAACATAATTCGACTTTTCCAATCATCTTCCCCTGTCTGTTCCTTATAGCCTCGACATATATATGCAACAACTGATCTATTTTTATTATTTCCTTGAATTATAAAATGACTTACAATAATCGGATTCGCATTAAAAAAACTAAACGCATCGATATACTTTGAAAATAAACTTAATCTATCCATTTCATTCATATTTTCCGTCATTATATAATAATGCCATATCTGGATCAAACTATCAGAATAATGTATATCCACAAATTTTCTCTTTTCTTCTAGTTCTTCTAAGAGTTCCGCTTTATTAGAAACCATTTTTAAAATCTTATTCAAAATTTTGTATATATGACAGGCTAAGGTTTCTTCTTCAAATACCAAGGATAAAAAATAGTAAAACCACGAATCAATTTCATTAAATAATATTTTTTCTTCATTCATTCTATTTAAAAAACGTGTTAATAGCGTTTTTATCTGTCCGATTCTTCCTGTCTCAAGTAAGTTGATTATATAACATTTAAAGTCAAAAAAATCCTCATATTTTAATTCTAAATTATCTACACTATTCAAATATTTAAATTTTTCAAATATCTCTACCTTTGATATCTTCATCCCTTGATTTTTTACTAACTTCCCTTTTTCTACTTTATTCCCATTAATTCTCAAACGATAGTTTGTCAATATTTTCTGCACACTAATAACCATACTATCCAATTCCTGCTGATCATCTGAATAAAACGTCATATCATCCACATAACGTACATATCCTATTTTTCTCTCACCAATTGTTTTTCTAATATCATAATCTACACACAACATTAATAATTCAGCTCCAATATGCGATGAAAAATTTCCAGCTGGAACTCCCTTCGTCTGATTATCATTAATTCTTTGATGAAATTTATCCATAAAATCATAATAATACTGCGGAACGTCTAAACTTTTATATGGTTCACGTTGTCCAATTCTCGCCAAATAATGTGTATATAAATTTGGAAAAAATGATTCTATATCCAACTTTATAAAATAAATTTTACTTTTCTGGTTCTTCTGAATCCTCATCTTACCTTCTTCCATTTTAATCCAACTTGCAGTTTTATTATTTCCATTAACAAAAACACCCTCATCAATTTCTTCTACATCGTATTCCAAATCAATACTAAAACTTTCTCCTACAACAAGATAAGAATTAGAACTACTAATATATTCTGAGTTTTCTTCATCCAAATACAGTTTTGCAAAAATATCGTCAAACACATATAATGAATTATAGATAAATGCACAATAATGAATTAAATTTACCATTTGCATTTCTCGCAAAGATTTATTTCTTTTAAATGTATAATATGTAATAGGTTCTACTCCTGGTTTTCGTAAATATGATGGAGAATCAATCCCCTTAAAGTCTATAATAAAACCATTATCATCTACTTTATAATAAGCATAGTCTCCTCGTCCTATTTTTTCCAAAACATTTCTCATATTGTGATAAATTCTCGTAATATCTATCAATTCTGGTAATTCAGAATACCACATTCCCTGTAACAAAGCTTCTACATTTGATTCAAAATTAGCATCATAGTATCCTATAGCCATTATTTTATATTCCTTTCATTATAAGTAGCTTTTATTATATAGCATATTTTTGTAAGCGCTTAATTTTTAGGTATGATAGAAAAATCCCCGACTACTTTTCAGTAGTCGGAGCACCTTGACAATTCACATATGATTGATTTGATTCGTTTGCACGACGTTCGATCTCAGCTTTGACGGTTTCGTTCCATGGCGCCAGAAGTTCTAAGTCATCATCGCTCATCCTATCATCAGGCAGTTTTTCCAGCAGATAAGTAAGATAGTGATAGACGTTTACTCCATTGGCTTTTGCCATTTCTACCATTGTGTACACAACAGCACTGGACTGGGCTCCGTTTGGTGTATCGCAGAACAGCCAGTTTTTACGGCCTACTGTAAACGGACGGATTGCATTTTCGCTGAGATTATTAGAAAAACTGCAGCGGCCATCTTCCAGATAGGTAGAAAGATAGGATCGGCGGTTCTGAATGTAGGTGACAGCTTTATCCATTCTGCTTCCACGGGTAGGGTTCTGCTGATCAAGCCACGACAAAAAACCTTCTACTACCGGCTTTTCTTTTTCAAGACGCGCCTTTTTGATAGCATCGAAGGAAGAATACTTTGATCTGATCACATCTTCCAAATGGAAGAGCTGGTTAATGTACAGCATTCCCTGTACGGATGGCTGGGTATAATCCAGAGCTTTTCCCTTGGGAATGGCATCTGTCAGATATCTTCTGATGTGTGCCCAGCAGGCTGTGCGTTTGGCATCTGGAACTTTATTGTATCCACTATAGCCATCACACATCAGATAACCCTTGAAGCCGTGAAGAAAATCTACAGCATTGTCCCCGGCCCGGGTCTCTGAGTATTTATAGAGGATAATAGGTGGTCCTCCGTCTTCACCGCTGCGGAAAAGCCACATATATGACTTTGTCTGAGCGCGGCGTTCCGGTTCATGTAGAACTTGAAGTGGCGTTTCATCTGCCATTGCGAATCCACGTTCCAGAAGTTTCCTGTGGAAGTATTCGTACATAGGAAGAAAAAACGCTTCGGAATTCCGGATCACCCAGTTTGCCATAGTAGCTCTGGTGATCTCCACGCCATACTGTTTCCAGTCCTTTTCCTGACGGTAGTATGGGAGACCATTACAAAACTTCTGGTACATTACCCAAGCGACCGTTCCAGCAGAAGCCATTCCATAAAGCATATGGGCTCTGCCATCTTTTCCTTTTTTGATGACCGGAATATCCTGAAGCCTGCACTGCGGACACTCATAATTCTTACTGTAGTATTCATATACTTTCAGTTTTGCCGGTACAAAAACCAGTTCCCGGCGGACAAACTCTTCCCCGATTTCTTTCAGCGGGGTACCACAGACAGGGCAGAGTTTCTTTTTCTCAAAAAGCTCCAGATACTTTTTTTCAACAGGAACTCCCTTAAAACGTTCCGCATCTGTAGCTCTTCCTTTTCGCTTTTTTGCTGTTTTTTCTGGAAGAATTGATTCAAGAACCTCTGCTTTTGCAGCTTCTGGATCCTGTTCCAGTTCCGCCTCATTAAAAAAGTTTAACTGACCCGGAATATCGAGGGTCCTTTTTTCGCTGGAGGTACCAAACAATTTTTTACGGAGAAGGTCTATCTCTTCTTTCAGATTATCCCGCTCCTGGGTGAGAGCCTCTTCCCGTTTATTGCCAGCATCGACAGTTGCCTGAAGTGTTTTTATCATTTTTTTGAGATCGTTTATCATGTCCTTCAGCTCACGGAGCTGGATATCTTTGGAACTGTCTGCCACTGCTTTTTCCTCCTGTTTCTGATGTTTCCATTATACCAGAAAACAGTGGTTTTTCCCAGCAAAACAGCGGATTTATCAGGACTTGAAAGTGCCGAAAATACAGCAAAAAACAAGAGTTTTATGTGCATCTTTTTTACGTTGCCTTGATCGCTTTGGGCTGCTCAATATCAATGCCAGACATCAGCCAGTCGAACTCCCGCCATGTAAGATTCCGGACTTCGGATTTATTCCTGGGCCACCGGTAAGAACCTTGGGCAGTCAGTCTTTTGTAGATCATAACGATCCCATCCGGTTCTTTTAAAATAGCTTTGATGCGGTCGCATTTACGGCCACAGAAAAGAAAAAGTGCATGGTCGATCTCCATCGAAAACTGTTCTTGGATGATCGCACACAATCCATCAATGGACTTGCGCATATCTGTTCTTCCACAGACGATATAGATCGCATCAACACTTGAGATGTCCGCTAACATAACGGCTCCTTCAGCGTATCCATGAGTATCTTCAGAAGTAACGGTTTGATCTCATTACTCATTCGTATAAGCAATCCGTCTGCTTCGATTTCAATCGTATGTGAATTGTCAAGGTGCATAGATTTGTTTCCATTATCTGGGAGCAATCCTGCCGGAGAAGACTCCGGTTCTATAGCAATCTGGACTACATCCTGTTTATGGGATGTAAGGTCAAGAGTGCTGGCTTTTCCAACTGGATCCGGTATCTGACAGGCTTTTTTGCGGAGACGGGTAACTGCATTGTAAAAACAGCTGGGAGATATCCCATGTTCATTACACCATGCAGCATCTGTCAGACCGCTTTGTCTGCATTCAGTTACCAGTTCCATCCATTCTTCCAGGGAACGCCCTGGAGCACGTTTATTACTCATAATGAAACCTCCAAATGTAGTAAATTTCTATCTCCTATCAAGCGGAGTGTAGTAAAAATCTATTTACTATCATTATGAGTTTAAAAACGTAGACAGTAAAGCTACCCAAGATTTAAGCGCTTACATATTTTTTTCAACAATTAAAATAATACTGTAATTAAATGACTAAAAACTTAATATTTTTATCAATGAATAATTTTAGATTATCCACGTTGCAAAAAGTTTTCCATATTACTTGATTATCCAATAGCAATGTGAATCCTTCCATATAATGTGAACCACTTTATCTCCTTCTTATATACATAATTTTCTGTTTCCATACGATGTCTCCATCACTGTAAAAGAACTGTCATTTGTTCTTTATATCGTCTCTGATAATAATCCATTGCCCTATATTCAATTACATCTTTCATCTGCTGTGCTAATACTGGATTCTTTATAATTTCTTTCATTTGATCCCTTAATACCAGCGCTGAATCCTCCTTTTTCACAAAGAAACCTTTTCCTGATTTCACTAAGAAGTTCACCGGCATATTGATAATCTTTTTAATATGATCTTTATCCGAAATTTTGCAATACTGCTCATATGTAATCCCTGTATCCAGATCTTTCCAGTTTGTTCCTGTAGAAAAGAATTCTTTCCAGCTTGCCAGAAACTCTGTCTCTGTCACTTCCATTCTTACATCACCATGATTATAGAAAGCCATCAGTACTGGCATTTTATATACTTTGGTCATATTGGTGTTTTCCAGCAGTTTTACAAACTCTTTTCCTATTCCCTGGCAGAAACTTTTTTGTTCATCTGTTAGCTCATTTAATTCATTCAGGTATTCTAGATACTTCTTAAATGGATTTTCATTTGAATGTGTAATAGCCATCTGATAAACATCATCGTCCATATATGTAAATAAATCCATTCTGGATGGTTGTTTGCCTAGTAATTCTTTTACTCTGAAATATTCATTTCTAATCTGTTCTTTGATGGTCTGTTGTTTCTTGTCCATTTCTGCAAACAGGTCAATTAGTTTCATATCAAAGTCAACAAAACAATCATCAGGATAATTCGTTTTATCTGCTGGAGAATAGGTTTATTTCTCTGCTTTACTTTTTCCTGTCAGTAAGTATCTGACTCTTCCTGCCTTTTCGTAATTGCCGATGAAGTCCAGGACATTGAGATATTCTTTTCCTTTACTTCTCCGCAATCCTCTTCCAAGTTGCTGCAGGAATACTATTGGAGATTCCGTCGGACGGAGAAACATTACCATATCTACAGAGGGAATATCTACGCCTTCGTTGAACATATCCACCGAAAAGACGACTTTGATTTTTCCACTTTCCAATTTCTCAATTGCTTCTGTTCTGTCCATGGAGAATTCTCCATTTGCATTACTGTAAACTGCTGCTGATGGGATTCCTCTTCTGCTGAATTCCTTTGCCATTTCTTCTGCATGTTTTCTGGAACAGCAGAAGCCTAATGCCTGTTTTGAACCATATTTACAGTAATATTTGTAAATCAGATCATGTCTGTAAGCATTTCCTATGTATGTTTTGTTCAGTTCTTCTTCCGCATATTTTCCTCTGACTATATGCAGTTTGGTATAGTCTGTCTCGTCGTAGATTCCGTAATAGTGAAATGGAACCAGCATTCCTTTATTGATGCCATCTTTTAATGAAATCTCATACGGCACATTATAATCACAGATTTCATATATATTTTTGCCATCCATTCTCTCAGGTGTTGCTGTCAGTCCGAGGAGAAATTGAGGTTTAAAATACTCTACGATTTTTCTGTATTGATCATTGACTGCATGATGAAATTCATCAATCACTACGTAGTCGAAGTAATCCGGTACAAAGTATTTTTCATTCAGATATTCTGATTTTCCAAGAGTTGCTACGGAAGCAAAGATAACGGATTTATCCGTACATTTCTCATCTCCTGTAAAGAATCCATAGTCCTCTGAATTTCTTACATTTCGGAAGGAATCTGCTGCCTGTTTCAGAATTTCCTCTCTATGTGCCACAAATAAAACCTTTTCATATGGTTTGGAATCAAATGCTGCCAGATAAGTTTTTCCGATGCCCGTTGCAGCCTGGATGAGTCCTTTCTTTGCTCCTTCTGCTCTTGTATCTTCCAATGCACAAAGAGCTTCAATCTGTGCGCCTCTTGGCTCATACATTCGTTTTATTTTTGTGTTTTCTGCTTCCTGTTCAAAGTCATATTTATCAAGGTCTTTTGCCACTGCAGGACGGTGCCAGTTCTGGGAATATCGTTTTAATTCTTTATCATCAATTATGATGGAATGGTTCTCAAATAAGTCTTCAAATGTATGAAAAAATTCAGCATAGTTTTCCGGATCTTTTTTGCTGCTGAAACGGTAGTTCCATTCTATTCCTGAAGTCAGCGCACTTCTTGAAATATTGGATGATCCAATGTAAAGTTCACTATGGTCTGCATAATGGAATATATAAGACTTTGGATGAAAAGAACGGTCTTTTTCGCAATAAAATCTAAGATCAGCTCTATCACCTAGTTTTCTTTTAATCAGATATAGTGCAGACGGCTGGGTGATTCCGAGATAATTTCCTGTCAGGATTCGGATTTTGGCTCCGCGTTTCAGGGTGTTTTCCAGTTCCTGAAGAAGCATTTTTACTCCGGATTCCATGAGGAATGAGACAATGATATCAACACTTTCTGCTTTCTTCATGCTCTGGATTAACTGATAATACAGTTGTCTTCTTTTATCAGAGCCGCCGGTCATGGCATCTGTGGAGTATTCGTTTTCATATCCGATGTTCATTTTTTCTGCATAATTAAGTTCAGCCATTTTTCCTCACCTCTTCCCGGTCGGACATCTCCTGTAATCCAGTATTCTTTTATTTGCAGATTGTGTATCTCCTGTACAAAATCCGCAAATGTGTCTATTGTAAAATCTGTAAAGTATCGTCCGTTTCGCTCTCCTTCATACTCTCCATATTTGAAAGAAGTATAAATCCATCCACCAGGTTTTAACGCTACGAGCATTTTCTTAAAAACCTCTTTCAGTTCTTTTTTCGGTAAATGAAGAATGGAAGCACAAGCCCATATGCCATCGTATTTTTCATTCACTTCCAGTTCCTGAAACAGCATCTGTCTGACTTTGATTCCAGTATGTTTACTTGCAATCTGGCATAACTGTTCAGAACCGTCGATTGCTTCTACCAGATAGCCCTGGTCTAAAAAATATTTCGTGTCCCTTCCTGCGCCGCAGCCAAAATCGAGGATATATGCTCCCGGATTAAGCTTTTGCAAAAATCTGTCCTGCATTTCTGTAAACTCTACGGAAACAGTTCCAGACGCAAAGGACTGTGCATTTTCGTTATAGTAATTTAAAGTCTTATTCATTATTTTTATCCAATTTCCAAATGTCTCTTCAGACATCATTTCTCTTTTTTATTCTTTACTTCCTAAGTCATCTGATAAAGCTAACTACTTTATGTCATATTATACAATTTTTCGACATAAACAGCAACAATTTTCGTTCGACATTACCTATTATATTCAATTCACTGTAATACAAAAAGAGACATACCTTCTACCTCTGATATGTCCCTTTCTTTCTAAGCAATTCTTGTTACTTTATTATTCAGTTTTAATATTTATGCTTCCACATCCATCTCCGCCTTAATCTCATCCTCGCAGTCTGCCATTGCCTGCAGTGTCATAGTGAGCAGCTTCTGCAGTTCCCAGCCGAGCTGTTCGGCTCCTCTCTCGATGACCTCTCTGGAGCATCCTGCTGCGAAGCCTTTGCTTTTGTATTTCTTCTTGAGGGATTTGAGTTCCATGTCTTTTGTGCTTTTGGATGGTCTCATAAGTGCTGCTGCCCAGATAAGTCCTGTAAGTTCGTCTGCTGCAAAGAGTACTTTTTCCATTTCGTGTTCCGGTACTACGTCAATAGTTGCGCCACATCCTACTGTGATACCGTAGCCGTGGGATACAACTGAATGGATTACGTCTTCTCCTACGCCTGCTTCGCGGAGCATTTCCGGAGCTTTCAGACAGTGTTCTTCCGGATATAGTTCAAAGTCGATATCGTGGAGGAGCCCTACAATTCCCCAGTATTCTGCATCTTCGCCATAGCCAAGTTCATTGGCATACCATTTCATTACTGCTTCTACAGTCAGGGCATGCTGAATGTGGAATGGATCCTTGTTGTATTTTTTTAATAATGTAAATGCCTCGTCTCGTGTAATTGTCTTCATTATTTTTTCACTCCTCATATCTGAATTGTCAGGTGGATAGAATCATCTGCTTTACTGCTTGTTTATAACTGAATAACTGCTCTGCAGTTTATCTGTCAATCTGAATCTGGCATACTTCCATTGCTTTCAGTGCATTCTCATGGCTTTCCGGTGTTACGCCTGCGCAGCATTTAGCGTCTACGATGATTGGAACTTCCGGGAGAGATGCTTTTGCCAGAAGTGCATTGGAAATAACACAGATGTCTGTGCATAAACCTACGAATGTGATACTTTCGATTTCATTATCCTCATTCATTGCCACCAGTTCTCCTGCAAGGTCTGTGGAACCAAAGGTTTCTTTATCAATGGGTTCTGTTTTTCTGAGTGCATCTAATTCGCTTCGGATCTGCCATCCTTCGGTATCACGGATACAGTGCGGTACAGGAAGCTTCTTTCCTTCCTGGGTGTCAAGATAGCAAGTTTCATGGGTGTCTCTGGTAAAAAGAACAACTCCATCAAAGTTTTTGATTTTCTCTTTTACACCAGGTACAATGGCAACTGCCTCTTTTGTTCCAAGAGCTCCGTCGATGAAGTCATTCTGCATATCTACAACTACTAATACTTTCTGCATGTTTTCTTTCCTTCCGTTCTTTCTGCACATTTTTTCAGATAATCCTATAAAATCTCTGGAAACGTGTGTTGTTATTATTTGTTATTACTATACAACGACAAAGTGTTTTTGTACAGGCAAAAGTGCCCTTTTACTATAGCAATTCCATAAAATATCAATCATCTATTTTGTAGTATATTTTTCAAATCTATACTTTTGTTTAATATCCGGATATTTCTCTCTGTCTACTTCACTCATAAACATATCATAGGGTCTGGCACAGATTTTGAAGGGTGCATAGAGTGCCTGGTAGATCATCAGTTTTTCACCGTTTTCTGTATGATGGGCTACTGCAAGGACTTTATAGAGATATTCGGAAGTATCCGGGGATACCCATTCTCTTTTGAAGTGCTGTACAATGTCGCCTGTATGGATAGCGTGTTCCGGTGTTTCCAAAGTGTTTTCATTTTCCGCACTGTCAGGTTCTTCTGGTTCTGTATTGAGTTCCATATACTCTTCTTTATCAAGGGAAACCGGGATTCCGGAACGGCCATTAATGTGAACGCCGCCATACCAGGTGCCTGTGACCTCACAAATATCACCTACTTCGTATTCCATGCTGCAGTCATTATTTTTCTTTATGATTCTGATCTTTGCCATTTTCTCATCTCCTAGCATATAGTTCTTATTTCATGCAACCAGAAAAACACTCTAACACGTTAGATTATATTCTCCAGCAAGTTCTTCATTTAAAACAACCACCTCAACACCCCATATTTTTCTGACCTTAAGCAATCTGGCTCTTAATTCTGCCAATGGCCCGGCTAGCCACGTAATATCTTCTGCGTTTTTTACAACCAGAATAAATTTTAATTTTACATCTTTCATATTGCTTACTGATCGAAGATTGTCTCCTATCTCTGACGTCTCCTGATATCTGTTCATAATCGCCGCCAGATATATCTGCAAAGATGATATAAACTTCTCAGTTATTGAGCCATAATATTCTTCGAATTTCTGTTCTTTTTCTTTCGATTCATATCGATTCGCCACATTTGGACAACTTTTCTTTGCTTCCAGAAACACTATATTATTTCCATTATATTTCAGGATAAACTCAACTGTTGGGATTCCATCGCCAAGTTTTTTATAAATTTCAGATGTCTCAATATGAAATAAATCTTTTTCATCATATTTTCCAAAATTCATTCCTGATTCTGGTATAACGCTCACTTTAATGCCACCCCAATTTCTTCTCGATACAACTGACGGAATGTATCCATAATTGCATTATGTTCCAACAATTCAAATTCCGGTGCTATCTCACATAATACTTTGTTGTTTTCATTTTTATATAAGGAAATGTACTGCAGTTTACTGTCCTGTCTCCGCTTTACCTCAATATATTTAGATAAAAAATAGTCATGTGTAGAAACAAAAATCTGTACACCTTCTGTCTCCAGCATGATCAACAATTCAGCCAGCACCGGAATATATTTCGGATTGATATTTGCTTCTGGCTCGTCCCAAAACAAAACGGATCCCTTCTCCAGTGTCCCGTTTTTTATCAACTGCCATAAAAGAGCAATTTTACGTAATCCTTCTGCTACCAAATTAAATTCTAACTTTGCCTGTGTACCAGGTTTTAAATAAAAACGATCCTCATGCAATATTACTTTCCCATTACTGATTTTCTGTAAAATATCCAGATATTTTTTCCTTACAGTTGAATCCACTCCTCTGGAAATATCAATTTTGGCAGCCGCAATAATATCCAGATACGTATCATCAAATTCCACATTTCCCATTTTTACTGCAGCATCCAGATTCCAAGCATTTGATAAAATCTCTTTTGCCGGAATAAATACGCTTGTGAGATCAGACATCTGCTTTTCCCATTTCTCTTCTGAATTAATCTCTGCATCCCATTTTCGTGTCTTGGTTGAAAATGTCATTCCTATTTTGGCAGTATCAGATTCCACAGAAACCATGGCTTTATTGCTTCCACTCTTTCCTCTGTTTACCAGACGTCCAATTCCAGACTGATCAGGACGAAATAACATTGTTGTTTTCTGCGAAAAAGACACATCATGTTTAGAAGCCTGACATGCTGCATAGGCTAATTTCATAATATGAGTCTTTCCCACACCATTTTCACCAACTAATACATTTAATCCTTCACAAAAAGGAATCTTTATATCTTCAAATACTGTAAAATTCTCTGCTGCAATCTTTGTTAATGGCATTTCCATCACCTCAATATTTCCATTTTTATAAATCAGTTCATTATATCTGTCGCACGACAATATAATATAAAGTAACTTCTATAATAATTTTATATTATAACACATATAAATATGTCAAACAGCTATTTTCTTCAATATAATATTGTAAAATCTGAAAGCTTGTAAAAGGCTATAACTATCACTTCCAGCTCTTCCAGATCTCCGGCTGATATCCTACTGTCGCCTGTTTTCCGTTTCTTACCACAGGGACTTTGATGATGCTCTGGTTTTCGAGAATTTTCTCTGCCTTGTCTTCCTCTGCGATATAAGTGATCAATGCCAGCAGGTCTTTATCCTTGCAGTCAGTATCTATCAGTTTATCATAACCGCCAATTGCCTGGCAGACCGATTGGAATTCTCCTTTACTTAAGCCTTTTTCTTTCATATCTATAAACTGATATTTAATTCCCCGTTCTTTGAAGTAGCGTTCTGCTTTTTTGCTGTCGAAGTTTTTCTTTGTACCAAAAATCTGTATATTCATAATCTAATACTTTCTCCCATTTTCCAGAGGATTGTTGTTCCTGTTCACTTTAAATTTCCATCTATTTCACATTTTTTTCAAATTCTCACCACATATTTCTCACATTTTCCGGTTATATTAATACCTGTACAGAGCAAAGAGTAATTGCAAATAAAACTTTTTCTTTTTCATACTTTTGCCGGGAATCGATGAGGTTCCCGGCCTCCTTCTTTTATTCCGTTATTTTTTATTCCGTTAGATTTTCTTTTTAATATGGTTATAGATGTTCAGTCCTTTTGTCTGTCCGTATTTGGAAATGATAGATCTGTAAATCTGCTGCTTTCTGTTTTTGTCTTCTGCATTTTTCTCCACAGTTGTTGAAACATAATTTACCACTTCCTTTGGCATGCCTGCCTTGTCGAGAACCAATATCAATTCCTGCTGTAATCTCTTTGTTCCGGCTTTCATGTCAATTATCTTTTGTTTTGGCTTTTTTGTATTCTGATTCTCTGATTGTTTGACAGACTGCTTTTCAGATTGTTCATTCAACTGTTTTTCTGCTTTCTGATCAGTTTGTTCTGCTACCTGTTTGTCTTTTTCTTTACCGGTCTGTTTTTTTACCTGTTTTCTTGTCTGTACCTGTTTTCCGGAAATCTTCTCGTTTCTGGAAATTTTCACATTTTCTTCTGCTTTCCAGAATTCTATAATATGGTCAAATCCTGTATCTTTGCTGATTACAACAATTTTGCATTCTTCATCCTGCCCTGTGCACTCTTTTCCTATCAGATATCCCAGATAAGAGCCCAGATGCATATCTGCTGACTGATTTCCTGTCGGTACTTTATGCGTGATCAGTTTTGACTCTCCGTGATCATTGATAATATCAAGATCTATTTTTCTGCTGTTGTCTGTATAAAAAAGATGGATAATATCTGTTTCCCGTAATTTACCACATCCTTTGAAGCCTTCACTTCCTACATTTTCATAATCAATCAAATAATAAGTTTTAATAATCTTCATCCTCTCTTTTTTTCTCTGCTGTATAATACTCTGTCATTTTTCAGACAGATAATTCTTTCCTATTTTAACATGCATCTTTTATCAGTACAACCACATAGTGGCAGCTTTCCTGGTTAGTATTTCCTGGTTGTCTTTCCTGCCTGTTCCAGTCAGACAGAATATTATCATATCTACGAATAGTATTCCCATATTGCCACTATAATAAATTTACATACCTTTTGTGAAAAATGACGGATTTTTCATCAAATTCCAGTTGATAAATCTTTAACAAAATTCAAAAAAAGGCAAAAATCCTGTTGATTTTAAGCGTTAAATATGTATAATAGTAAAAGAGAAGCGATACCCATTCGCTTTTATGGTAAGGTATCTTAAGCCTGTTTAAACAGGCGCTTTCATTAACGAAGAAAAGAGGTTAAACGTAAGATGGCAAAAATCGATTTAAGCAAGTATGGCATTACCGGAACTACAGAAATTGTCTACAACCCTTCTTATGAAGTATTATTTGAAGAAGAAACCAAACCGGAACTGGAAGGCTTTGAAAAAGGTCAGGTCAGCGAACTTGGTGCAGTTAACGTTATGACAGGTATCTACACAGGACGTTCTCCTAAAGATAAATACATCGTTATGGATGAGAACTCCAAAGATACAGTATGGTGGACAACAGACGAATACAAAAACGATAACCATCCTGCAACTCAGGAAGCATGGAATGCAGTAAAAGAAATCGCTAAAAAAGAGCTCTCCAACAAGAGACTTTTCGTAGTAGATGCATTCTGCGGTGCTAACAAAGATACTCGTATGGCTATCCGTTTCATCGTTGAAGTTGCTTGGCAGGCACATTTCGTAACAAATATGTTCATCCAGCCAACAGCTGAAGAACTTGAAAACTTCGAGCCAGATTTCGTTGTATACAACGCTTCCAAAGCTAAAGTTGAAAACTATAAAGAATTAGGCCTTAACTCTGAAACAGCTGTAATGTTCAACATCACAACTAAAGAGCAGGTTATCGTAAACACATGGTACGGCGGAGAAATGAAGAAAGGTATGTTCTCTATGATGAACTACTTCCTTCCACTTAAAGGCATGGCTTCCATGCACTGCTCTGCAAACACAGATATGAACGGCGAAAACACAGCTATCTTCTTCGGTCTTTCCGGAACAGGTAAAACAACTCTTTCCACAGACCCGAAACGTCTCCTGATCGGTGATGACGAGCATGGCTGGGATGACAACGGCGTATTCAACTTCGAAGGTGGATGCTACGCTAAAGTTATCAACCTTGACAAAGAATCTGAGCCGGACATCTACAATGCAATCAAACGTAACGCTCTTCTTGAGAACGTAACACTTGATGCTGAAGGCAAGATTGATTTCGCAGATAAGAGTGTAACAGAGAATACTCGTGTATCTTATCCGATCAACCACATTGAAAACATCGTTCGCCCGATCTCTTCTGCACCGGCAGCTAAGAACGTAATCTTCCTGTCCGCAGACGCTTTCGGAGTACTTCCTCCAGTATCTATCCTGACAGAAGCTCAGACTCAGTACTATTTCCTGTCTGGATTCACAGCTAAACTTGCTGGTACAGAGCGTGGAATCACAGAGCCTACACCTACATTCTCAGCTTGCTTCGGCCAGGCATTCCTGGAACTGCACCCAACAAAATATGCAGAAGAGCTTGTTAAGAAAATGGAACAGAGCGGAGCAAAAGCTTACCTCGTTAACACAGGATGGAATGGAACAGGCAAACGTATCTCCATTAAAGACACTCGTGGTATCATCGATGCTATCCTCAACGGAGATATCAACAACGCTCCTACCAAGACAATTCCATACTTCAACTTTGAAGTTCCTACAGAACTTACAGGCGTTGATACAGGAATCCTTGACCCACGTGACACATACGCAGATGCTGCTCAGTGGGAAGAAAAAGCAAAAGATCTTGCTGCAAGATTCATCAAGAACTTCGCTAAATATGAAGGAAATGAAGCTGGCAAAGCACTTGTTGCTGCTGGTCCTCAGTTATAATTTCATAACCATTAGCAAAACCCAGGGGCTGCCGTTTATCGACAGCCCCATGCTTTTTTTTATCATAAATACTATGAAACGAGATGATTAGACATGAGTTGGTATAACGAAGCTATTTTTTATCATATTTATCCTTTAGGCCTTGCGGGTGCTCCAAAGCAGAATGATTACAGCGAACCTGTGCACCGTCTGAATACTCTTCTTCCCTGGATTGATCACATCAAAGAAATCGGATGTACTGCTCTGTACATTGGTCCACTTTTTGAAAGTGTCGGACACGGATATGAAACCACAGATTATAAGAAACTGGATTCCCGTCTTGGAACCAACGAAGATCTGACTGCCTTTGTAAAGGCATGTCATGAAAAAAACATTAAGGTTATTTTTGACGGCGTATTCAACCACACCGGCCGTGATTTCTTCGCTTTCAAAGATATCCAGCAGAATCGTGAACATTCCAGATATCTTAACTGGTACTGTAACGTTAATTTCTGGGGAAACAACGAATATAATGACGGATTTTCCTATGATAACTGGGGAGGATATAATCTTCTTGTCAAGTTAAATCAGAGAAATCCTGAAGTACAGAATTATATCTGTAATGTGATCCGCTACTGGGTTTCTGAGTTTGATGTCGATGGAATCCGTCTCGATGCTGCCGATGTCCTTGACTTTGATTTCATGCGTGCCCTTCGCCGTACTGCCGAGGAAGTCAAACCTGACTTCTGGCTGATGGGTGAAGTTATTCATGGTGATTACAGCCGCTGGGTAAATGGAGAGACTCTTCACAGTGTTACAAACTACGCGCTTCACAAAGCTCTTTACAGCGGACATAATGACCACAACTATTTTGAGATCGCTCATACCGTGAAATATCTCCAGAATATGGGAAATCTCGATCTTTACAACTTCGTAGACAATCATGATGTAGAACGAATCTATACCAAGCTGTCCAATAAAGCGCATTTCAACCCAGTTCATGTACTTCTTTATACTCTTCCCGGAGTTCCAAGTATCTATTATGGCTCTGAGTTCGGAATTGAAGGACGCAAGGAACGATCTTCTGATGATAGTCTGAGACCTGCCCTGGAGCTTAAGGACTATGCAGATGCAGTAAAGACTAATTCCTGCACGGCCCTGATTTCTGCACTTGGAAAGATCAGACAGAACACTCCTGCCTTAAGTTACGGAAGCTATGCAGAACTTATGCTTACAAACCGTCAGTTTGCATTTGCACGTGATCTTGATGGCATCCGCGTGATCGTCACCGTAAATAACGATGACAATGATGCCGGAATGAATCTTCCTGCCGGAAATGCAGCCGAATATGTCGGAACACTTACCGGACAGAAAGTTTCTGTAGAAAATGGCCGAATCAATGTGACACTTCATGGAAACAGCGGCGAAATCTGGGTGCCTGCCTGTGAGATGCCTGAATATACCCCTGTACAGATTAAAGAGACTGCTTCCAGACCAGTTATTCCAATTTCCGAACCGACATCTGAACAGGCAGAAGCTGAGGAAACTGTAACTGATATTTCTTCTGCTGAAGAAGTATCTTCCGTTGAAGAAACTGTACAGGAAGCATCAGAAACTGTTGCGGTCTCTGCATCCGATGAAAATGCCGAAGAAAAAGAACCTGTAAAGGTTGATCCGAACAAATCTCCGGAAGACATGACTGTAGAAGAATTGCAGGCGTCCATTCTTTCCAGAATGGCAAACAATGGACCTGTTACCGATCAGA
>ERZ857480.74079-NODE-114722-length-22928-cov-39.9658_pt1 | contig 22928 bp, 17 predicted proteins | sample MGYA00519767_ERZ857480 | MGnify/ENA primary metagenome ERZ857480 (study PRJEB31778, sample SAMEA3449210) | human gut metagenome | biome: human gut; feature: human-associated habitat; material: faeces | place: United Kingdom | collected 2010/2012 ...
AATTCTCCGCTATCATGGGAAATTGAAAGCAAAAAAATATGGCTGAAACAGCCCAAAGCCGCTTCAGCTCTCGATTTTTCCTATTTTCAGCGTGTATCTAAATTGGTCACGCATGACATATCGAGTGTTCTTAACCGACCTGAGAGTTGGATGAGGACACTCGATTTCTTTTTGCCTACATTTGTGTCTCTTTGATCAGCGGATACAGCACATCCCTCCAACCCGCACACGATCCCGCAGCCCCTGCATTTTCCAGAAACCCCCAACAGCGGCGGCTACATATTTTTGCCGCCATTGCAGAAAATAGGCATACCGCCGATGAAGAAGGGCAAGCACACCCACCATCGCCGGTAACAAAACTCAACAGCTGGAGGATGTATATAGATGAAAGCAACTGGGATCGTGCGGCGCATCGATGACCTGGGCCGGGTCGTGATCCCCAAGGAGATCCGCCGCACCATGCGTATCCGTGAGGGCGACCCGTTGGAGATCTACACCACACGGGACGGGGAAGTCATTTTCAAGAAGTACTCCCTCATCGGCGGGCTGGAGGACTTCGCCGCCCAATTCTGCGACACCCTGGCCCGCAACACGGATTTCACCGCCGCTGTTACCGACCGGGACGGCATCGTGGCCGTAGCCGGGGCCGGGAAGCGGGAGCTGCTGGGCAAGAACCTTTCTCCGCAGCTGGAGCAGATCATGGAGCAGCGCAGCATCTATCAGTACCGCTCCGGGCAGGAGCGGCTGCCGGTCTCCGAGAGCACCGGGCAGTACGCGGCGGCGGTGGCCGCCCCCATCCTGTGCGGCGGCGACGTGTTGGGGCTGGTACTCTTTGTCTCAGCGGAGGATCGTCTCCCCGGCGAGGGGGAGTACAAGCTGGCCCAAGCCGTGGCGGGCTTTCTGGGCAAGCACATGGAGACCTGACTGCAAAGGGAGCCGGGAGAGCGATGCTCTCCCGGCTCCCTTTGCCCGTTTATCCCAGCAGCCCGAAGGCTCCATGGATCAGCATACAGACCGCCATCCCCACCGCCGTCGGCAGCACCATGGCCAGCAGCGTCCACCGGCGGCTGCCGGTCTCCCGGCGGATGGTGAGGCAGGTGGTGCCGCAGGGGAAGTGCAGCAGGCACAGGGCCATCATACACAGGGCCGTCTCCGTGGTCCAGCCGCTGTGCAACAAAATGGCCCGCAGCGCCTCCAGCCCGCTGCACTCCGTCAGCGTCCCGGTGTGCAGATAGCCCATCAGCAGAATGGGCAGCACGATCTCATTGGCGGGAAAGCCCAGCAGAAAGGCCAGCAGCACCATGCCGTCCAGCCCCATGAGCCGTCCCAGCGGGGACAGTACCCCGGCGGCCCGCTCCAGCAGAGAGACGCCCCCGGCGTCCATGTTCCCCATCCCCCAGATCAGCAGCCCCGCCGGGGCCGTCACCGTCAGCGCCCGTCCCAGCACAAACACCGTCCGATCCAGCAGGGAGCGCACCAGCACCCGCCCCACCTGGGGCAGGCGATAGGGCGGCAGCTCCAGCGAAAAAAAGGAGGGCTGTCCTCGCAGCACCGTGGCGCTCAGCAGCTTGGACATGGCCAGCGTCATGGCCACGCAGAACACGATGACCCCCAAAAACACCGCCGCTGCCAGTGCCGACCGCCCCGGCCCGGCGGCATCCCCCAGAAAGAACAGGCCGATCAGGGCGATCAGCGTAGGGAAGCGGCCGTTGCATGGAACGAAGCAGTTGGTGAGGATGGCCACCAGCCGCTCTCTGGGGCTGGCTATGATGCGGCAGCCGGTGACGCCGCAGGCGTTGCAGCCGAAGCCCATGGCCATGGTGAGGCTCTGTCGCCCGCAGGCGCCCGCCGCCCGGAAGCACCGATCCATGCAGAAGGCCACTCTGGGCAGATACCCGGCGTCCTCCAGCAGCGTGAACAGGGGAAAGAAGATGGCCATGGGAGGCAGCATCACCGCCACCACCCACGCCACCGTCCGGTAGATGCCGTCCACCACAGCCCCCTGCACCCACCACGGCGCTCCTGCCAGCAGACCCCGCAGTGGTTCCTCCAGCGCCGTCAGCCACCGGCTCAGCAGCCGAGAAGGGGCATTGGCCCCCTGTATGGTCAGGTAGAACACCAGCCCCAGCAGCAAAAGCATCACCGGAAAGCCTGTAAGCCGGGAGGTCAGCAGCCGATCCAGCCGCCGGTCCGGGGCGTGGGGGTCTGGCCCGGCACACCGGACGCACTGCCGCCCGATCTCCTCCGCCAGCGCCACCACCGACGCCGTCAGGCTGTCCCGCAGGGCCTGCCCGGAGAGCGCTCCCAGCCGTTGCTGCGCCCGCTGCCACAGGGACTGTTCCCCCTCTGTGGGCGGGCTTCCCCACAGCAGTGCCACGGCACGGCGGCTGGACATTCCCGTCTCCAGCAGTCCCAGCGCCGCCTCCACCGGAGGGGCGTAGGTCAGCTTCCAGCCGTCCTCCCATGGCTCCCGGCGGCACACCTCCGCCGCCTGATGCCGCAGCTCCGCCAAGCCCTTTCCGCTGCGGGCGGCGGTGGCCACCACCGGCACATCCAGCAGCTGCCCCAAGCGCCGGATCTGGGGCGTGACACCCCGGCGGGCCGCCTCGTCCATGAGATTCACGCACAGCACCAGCCGCCAGGTCTGCTGGCGGAGCTGCAGGGCCAGGATCAGCCCCCGCCGCAGGCAGGAGGCGTCCACCACCACAATGACGGCATCCGCCTGCCCGCTCTGCAAAAACGCCCCGGCCACTTCCTCCTCCGGCGAATCCGCCGCCAGAGAATAGGTCCCCGGCAGATCCACCAGCCGGAACCGCTGCCCCGCCTGCGAAAAATAACCCTCTGCCCGCTCCACGGTCTTGCCGGGCCAGTTGCCCGTGTGCTGGCGCAGCCCTGTCAGGCGGTTGAATACGGTGCTTTTTCCCACATTGGGGTTTCCCGCCAGCGCCACGGTATATGTATGCTCCACCACGCCTCCCCCTTCCCTAAGGATAGACCATTGTATGCCGCCCACCTCCGTTGGGTGCTGGGAGGGTGCGGACGGGCAGCGCACAAAAGCCCGCCAGCGGCGGGCTTTTGCGACGACGGAGAGGATGGCGGGCAATGCCCTCCCGACACCAAAGGCGGCAGCCCTATGGGCTGCCGCCTTCCTACTCTGTAAGGAAACGGGATCACTCGGCCTTTTCCACGGCCTCGGTGCGGTAGATGAAGCGCACAGCGCCGTCCATGCCGTCCGTCAGCCCGGAGAAGCTGCGGTAGTTGCGGGAGACCTCCACCGTGGCGGTCAGGCGCTCCGCCAGACCCTCCACGTCGTCGCCCAGCACGCTGACCAGCTTCTCCACGCCCTCCTCGTTGAACTGCTTCAGTCCGTCGGAGAGCTGCATAGCGCCGTCCCGCAGCTGCTTCACGCCATCCAGCAGGGCGGGCATATTGCTCTGGAGCCGCTGAGCACCGGCGGCAGCCTGATCCACACCGGCGGTGTAGCTATTCAGGCCCATGTAGAACACGTTGTACTGGTCCAGCTGCTGCTTCAGGCTGCGGATCTGCACGGCACCGGCGGAGGCTTGCTCCGTAGCGGCCATGATCTTCTGCTGCACCTCGTCGGAGGCCATGGTCTCCTCGATCTTCAGCTGCACCTGCTGCTCCGTGGCGGCGTCGATCTTCTGCCGGATCTCCTCCGTCCCCATAAGGGCCGTCACATTCTCGGAGATGGTCTGCTGCATGGCGGGAGTCTGCATCTGCAGCTCCACGGCGGCATCCACTTGCGCCTTCAGCTCAGGACTCTGCTGATACTGCTCCATGGTGTAGCCCATGGCGTTGAGCACCTGCCCCAGCACCTGCTGGCGCACCTGCTCCGTCACCTGCGCCGTTACCTGCTGCTGCACGGCCTCGGTCACAGCGGCACGGATCTGATCCCGTGCGGCCTCCACGGCGGCAGTCACCTGCTCACGGGCGGCCTGCTCGGCCAGCGTACCGGCCTCGTCCAGCTGGGCCAGCACACCGCCCAGCACGGTGGTGTAGTTGTCAATGGTCAGGGAGGGGATGGTGATGCCCGCCTGCGCCAGCTGGGGCTGCAGCTGCTTATCGGCCATAGCCAGCAGGGAGGTAAAGACCTGCTTGGCCCCGGCGTTCAGGGCGCTGCTGTTGGAGCTGAGCTGATCCAGACCGTCCGTCAGCTGATCCACGCCGTCAGACAGCTGTCCGCAGCTGTCCAGCAGCGTGCAGAGTCCGTCATACAGCTGGGAGGAACCGTCCATCAGCTGATCCATGGCATCCGTGAGCTTGCCCAGGGAATCGGACAGGCTGCCCAGATCGCCGGAGGTAAGGTCGTCGGTATCCACCTCATTGAGGAGGCTGTTGGAGACGACGGTGAGGGTGGTCTCCAGCGTGAAGTCCGTTACGTCGGCGCTGATCTCCACATAGTCGGGCAGGTTCAGCTGCTCCTTGCTGATGCCCAGATCCTCCTGCAGGCCGGGGAAGGCCATGCCCATGACGGCGATGCGGTCGCCGTCGTTGATGAGCTTACCGTTGGAGACGGTGACATTGGAGAAGTGGGAGGTATCCAGCAGGGCGCCGGTGAGAGCCACGAAGGGGACATACACCTTCTGGCTGACGCCGTTGACGGTACGCACCTCATACTGGTTGTTTTCATACTCGAAGCGGATGGTCACCTTGCCGCTCTTGCCCGCCAGCTGGCTGGGGGTGACGGTCTTGCCGTCCAGGGTGTAGTGGATGCTCATGCTCACCGGCAGCTCCTTCTGGATGGTGCCGGTCCAGCAGTCGTCCTTCACCTGCTGGGCGTCGTTCAGGCTCTCGATGGCCTTCTGAGCCTCGGCGGGCAGGGCGTTCTTGATCCAGTCGCTGACCAGGATCTTCTGGGTGCTGCCGTCGGCAGCGGTCATGACGTACACCGTCTCATCCTTGACGGCCTCCGTGTCGGAGGCGGCCGTCACCACGGTGGACGGGGCCTCGGTATCATTGGCGTCCTTGCCCACGGCGTAGGTGGTGACGCCGGCGGCGCCTACGGCCACCGCCATGGCTAAGATCACAGCCAGAAATTTATTCTTTTTCATTTTACAACCTCCTGTTTACCAATGAGATGGGTCATACCACGGGTGGTGCGGCACACGATGCCGTCGCACAGGATCAGCAGAGCCGGCAGCACCAGCAGCACCAGCAGCACGCTGATGATAGCGCCACGGGCCATCAGCATACACATGGAGCCCACGATATCGATGTTGGAATACAGCGCCACGCCGAAGGTGGCGGCGAACAGGCCCATGCCGCTGACGATGATGGAGGGGGCCGAGGTCCGCAGGGCGGTCATGACGGCCTTCTTCTTGTCCTCGCCATTGAGCCGCTCCGCCTTGTAGCGGGTGGTCATCAGGATGGCGTAGTCCACCGTAGCGCCCAGCTGGATGGTACTGATACAGATGGGGGCGATGAAAGGCAGCGACTGGCCCAGCACATGGGGCAGGCCCAGATTGATGAAGATAGCCAGCTCGATGACGGCGATCAGGATGAAGGGCAGGGAGAAGCTTCCCTCCACCAGCGTGATGATGAGGAAGATGGCGGCGATGGAGATGGCGTTGACTACCTTGAAGTCGTGGTCCGTCGTCTCGATCATGTCCTTCATGCAGGGGGCCTCACCGATGAGCATTCCGCCCTCGTCATACTTCTTCAGGATGGCGTTCAGCTGATCGATCTGCTGATCGACATCATCGGAGGCCACCTTATACTCGGAGTTGATGAGCAACAGCTCCCACTGGTCGCTCTCCAGCATGGAGCGCACGGAATCCGGCAGCACCTCCATGGGGATCATGGGACCTACCACGCTCTCCATACCCAACACATACTTCACGCCCGGCACCTGCTCCATCTCGTCGATCATGGCCCGGACGTCGCTGTCCGGCAGATCGGCGTTCACCAGCAGCATATGGGTGGAGGCGATGTCAAACTCCTGGGAGAGCTTCTTGTTGGCGATGACGTACTCCATGTCCTCCGGCAGGCACTGGCCCATGTCGTAGTATACCTCGTCGTTGGTCTTATCATAGCTGATGTAGGCCGGGGCGATGAGCAGGGCGAAGATCACCAGAAACACGGGGAAAATCTTGCATATGCTCTTGGCAAAGCCTCCCATATCGGGGATCAGGGACTTATGCCGTGTCCGCTGCAGAGGCTTATCCAGCACCAGGATCAGGGACGGCAGGATGGTCACGCAGCCCAGCACGCCCAGCAGCACGCCCTTAGCCATGACGATACCCAAGTCACGGCCCAGCGTGAAGGACATGAAGCACAGGGCGATGAAGCCGGCGATGGTGGTGGCAGAGCTGCCGATGACGGAGGCAAAGGTGTTGTGGATGGCCACCGCCATGGCCTCCTTGTGGTCGCTCTGCAGGGTCAGCTGCTCGTTGTAGCTGTGCCACAGGAAAATGGAGTAATCCATGGTCACGGCCAGCTGCAGCACCGCAGACAGGGCCTTGGTGATGTAGGAGATCTCTCCCAGGAAGAAGTTGCTGCCAAGGTTATACACGATGGCCATGCCAATGCTGGCCAGAAACACGAATGGAACCAGCCAGCCGTCCAGCAGCAGCATCATGGCGGCGCAGGCACAGGCCACGGCCAGCGCCACATAGATAGGCTCCTCCTGCTCGCACAGGTCCTTCAGGTCCGTCACCAGCGCCGACATACCCGACACGAAGCACTGCTTGCCGGCGATGGAGCGGATCTCACGGATGGCGTCCATGGTCACGTCCTCCGAGGTAGCGGAGTCGAAGAACACCGCCAACATAGTGGCATCATCGGTATTGAACTCGTTATACAGCTTATCCGGCAGCAGCTCCATGGGGATGGAGAGGTCCGCCACGGAATCGTACCACAGCACGCTCTCCACGTGGTCCACCTGCTGGATCTTCTCCTTCAGCTGGGCCACCTCCTGCGCCGGCATATCCTGCACCACGATGAAGGAGAAGGCTCCCTTGCCGAAGTCCTCCTTCAACGTCTCCTGCCCGATGACGGTATCCATGTCGCCGGGCAGATAATCCAGCATATCGTAGTTGATCCGGGTACCCAGCATCCCAAACACCGCCGGCACCAGCAGGATCAATGCGATCATCAGGATCAGAACACGGTTTTTTACCACCGCTTTAGACAATCCCATTGCATCTCGGTCCTTTCTCACTTGATCTCAAATTCATCTGTCTCGATGACGTCCGGCTGCTGGTGGCGGATGATCTTCACTGTCAGCAGAGCCACCAGCAGATTCATCACGCCGTCCAGAAACAGCGACGCACCCAGGAGCATGGTCAGCGCCTGCGCCCCCTCGCCGGGCCGCAGCACCAGCAGCACGCCCAGCACACCGGCGCACGCCGCCGCCAGCAGGATGGCCCACCAGCGGTCGATGCCGAAGCGCTTGGCGTCCACGGCGATCTGCACCTTGAACAGCCCGTCCGACAGCACCAGAATGCCGTACACCACGCACAGAAAGCCGATGGTCTCGCCGGGATGGGTCAGTGTTACGATGCCCAAGGCGATCAGCAGCACGCCGAAGGCCAGATCGTACTGGAAGGCCAGCCGGAACAGGTCACGGGACAGATACCCCGCCACCTTCACGGCACCAAACACGATCATCCCGATGCCCAGCAGCTCTCCGATGACGGCCACCGACACGCCGGGCCACACAAACAGCACCACGCCCAGCACGCACAGCAGCACCGACATGATGATGTATCCTGTTTTGGCCGCTCGCATAGGGGTCACAGAACGCATGATACGCATCTCCCTCACTTTTGATGGTCTGAGTTTACCGCTTTCGGGGCCGGGAGAAAATGGATAAAATAACACCGGGTGTCTGAAAGTCAGACACCCGGATGCAAATTGCCCAGTTTTTAGGCAGTCAGGGGGTATTTGCCTAAATTTTCAATGGTCCTCCCGGCTGCGCTCGATGATGAGCTCCGGCAGGCCGTGGCACAGGCGGCTGATACGCCGCAGCTCCTCCAGCGCCTCGTCCTGCATCCCGTCGCTGATCCAGTCGATGCACATTCCGAAGATCTGGCACTTGATGAAGCGGATCACCGCCTTCCGGTCTGCCTCCGGCAGTTGGTGCTGGGGGAAGGCGGTATCGATGTAGGTGGTGACGGCGTACTCGCACAGACGCATGGTGCTCTTCTCGAAGAGGTCACGGTTCACGGAGTGGTAGATATGCATCACGGCGCTGCGGTTGCGCAGCGCATAGCGGAAGGCCATCTCGCAGCACTCGTCCAGTGTGGAGATGGTGGGATACTCCTCGATGAGCCGGTCGGTGTAGGCGGTGATGATCTCAGCGATGAGGGAGGGGATATCCTGAAAATGGTAGTAAAAGGAGTTTCGGTTGATGCCGCATTTTTCCACAATATCCCGGACACTGATCTTGTTCAGGGGCTTTTCGTTGAGCAGCTGCAAAAACGCCGTTTCAATGGCCTGCTTGGTAAAATTTGCCATACATACCTCCGTCTCTTCTGCACATACTCTCTCGGAAAATCGATTATAGCAGATTTTTCTCCGGCTGACAACCCTCCCAAGGTGCCTAAAATGGGGCATACTATCCCTGCCGTCATGACCGGCGGCAATTAAAAACAGGAGGTCCATGCCATGCGAAAGAAAAAGCCCTTTCACGACCCGGCTCCGGATATCCACGACTTCCCCGGCGTGCCGGAGGGCACCTTCGATCTGGTAAACCAGTACGGCACCTACAAAATCAACCCACCTCCCACACGGAGAATCTGTTTCCTCTCATCGGGCCGGAGCTGCCGGAGCGCTGGCGCACCATGCGTCTGGGAAAGGACGATCTGGAGGACTTGTAGCGGAAGTCTGCGGGGCAGACGCATCAGGGGCAGGCGCATTTGCGCCCGCCCCTGATGCGCTTTTCTCTTGCAGGCTGTGTCGAAATATGGTAGGATGGATGTATACCATATGGTATAGCGACCCCCAAATATATGATTCGGAGGAAAGAGAAGCGATGAAGCAGATGAAACGGGCCGCAGGTCTGCTGCTGGCGCTGGTACTGGTGCTGAGCATGGCCGCCTGCGGTAAGAAGGACGGAGACGGCGGCGACAGCCAATCCGGCTTCCAGTGTGGCACGATTGAAAACGGCATTTACACCAACACCTTCGTGGGCATCGGCTGCCAGCTGAGCGATGACTGGACCTACTACACCGACGAGCAGCTGGCAGAGCTGTCCGGCGTGGTGGCCGAGAGCAGCGAGGAGATGCAGAAGGCCATGGAGGATGGCAAGAGCACCTATGATATGTTCGCCAGCGCCATGGAGGGCCTTGTGACCATAAACGTGGTGTATGAGGATCTGGGCGCTCTGTACGGCAAGCTGCTGGACGAGGCGGGCTATCTGGAGATCGCCGTACCCAAGCTGGAAGATGCTCTGACCTCCATGGGGCTATCCAACGTGAAGGTGGAGCAGACTCCGGTGCAGTTCGCCGGTCTGGTTCGGGAGGGCGCTGTTATCTCCGGCGAGATGGACGGCGTCCCCATGTATGAGACGCTGGTGTGCATCAAGCAGGAGGGCTATATGTGCTGCGTGACCATGTGCAGCTGGACGGAGGATATCACCGCCGATCTGGTGGAGCTGTTCTATCAGGCGTAACAAGGTGAAACAAAAAAACGGAGGCCGCAGGCAATGCCTGCGGCCTCCGTTTTTTTGGTTTATTACAGCTCCGGGGCGGCGTTGGTACGCTGGGAGCGCAGACGGTAAGTGACCTTCTTCAGCTTCCGGCTTCTCATGGAGCTGATGGCCGTGGGGATAGCGCCCAGCAGCGTGAAGGCATACAGCTTCACCAACTCCCCGATGTAGGTGGAGGAATCGATGATCTCCTGACGCAGCATCTCCGGGATCATGCGGAAGCAGTCCAACAGGCTCAGCTCGTAGTAGTCCTTCAGCTCGTTATAGACGGCGACGGACCAATCCAGCTGGTAGCCCACATAGGTCATGCCCAGCATCAGCACGATGCTGACCACCAGACCCACGGTGGAGAACCGGCCGCCCAGCAGCTCATACCCCTTCATGGTGCAGATGGCCATGACGATACCGCTGACTGCCGCCACGTAGCCCAGCTGGCCCAGCAACACGATGCACGCCACGCCCAGCAGAGAACCCAGCAGCGCACCCACGGTGCCGGCCACCACGTTCTCCGTCTTGCCCAACTCCGCCTGCTGGTTCTGCTCCTGCAGATGGCCCAGCTGCTGGTAGCAGCCGTCGCACAGCAGGGAGGGGACACCGGTCATGATGCAGGGGTCCGTCTCCACGGCGCTGCCGCAGTTCTGGCAGCAGTTGTCATAGCCGGAGGCGTGCAGAAACTCCACCACGGCGGCTACAGCCTCCGCCAGCTTCTCCACCTGATTGGGATTGCCGAAGCGGACATTCAGGGTCAGCTCCACCCGGCTGCGCCGGACGGAGAAGCCCATCACCAGACGGGTCCCCTTTACAAACTGGCGGATGGCAGACTGATCCGGCTCCTGCCCCAGCTTGTGCAGGGACAGGGTCATAACGGCAAGGCCCTGATCGTTGCGCCAGAGCATGGTCTGGTAGCCGCCGACGCTGCCGAAGAGGATGCTGCTCTCGCCGTCCACCGTCAGGTGCAGGCGCTGGGCGGTCTGGTCCAGAAAGGTCTTTTCTTTTTGGGTCATGGGGTAGCTCTCCTTTTCTCTCTTTCACATGGTTTACACACAATTAGGCCGGAGGATCGTCAGAAGGAGACGACCTCCTCCTTGGGCTTTTCGCAGGGGGCGATGGCGGTGACATACAGCACCGGACCCTCGCCCTGATAGGCGTCGTTAGGTTCCTTCTTCACCGTGGCGGTGATCTCCACCCACTGGCGATTCTTGAACTTCTCCAGTCCCTCGCCCTTGGCCACCAAAGCCAGAAACTGCATATCGTTCTCGCAGCAGACCATGGCGAAGCGGCCGGGGCAGTGGACACCCTTGAACTTCTTGGAGTGGCACATGACGGCCTTATACCGCACGGTGACGCCGTCGTAGCGGTCGGGGTTGTCCATCATATCCACATACCAGACACCGTAGTCGTCGTCCGGCACATCCAGATGGCCGTCGGAGAGATCGAAGGGGGACATCTCCGGAGTGACGTACTCCTCGCTGGTGCCGTCCTCGTTTTCCAGATAGATATCGGCCCGGCGGTTCACCATCCGCAGGTTGCGGCTGCGGAGCTGGGCCCGCAACTCCTCGTTGCAGTGGTTGAAGATCAGCATATCGGCGTTGCTGATCTTCTCCATCATCAGCTGGCCCATATTCTTCACATACATCTCGAAGCTTCTGGCATCCACCAGACACATGATCTGGTAGAGGATCCAGTTGGCAGGCAGGCCATCCCGGTACAGAGGCTCGATCATCCACATACCGTTATACTCGATGATGACCTGCTTGGGCCGGTACTGCTTCTCCAGCTTCTTGAACAGCTCCGGAGTCAGCTGACTCTGCTCGTCCACCGTGTAGGTGAACACATTGCCCAGCACACGGGGGTCGTACTCCAGCTCCCCCTCCTCGCAGCAGATCAGCAGGGTGCGGTCCTCCTCGGCAAAGCCGTCCCGGAGGATACCGTTGATGAAGCCGGTTTTGCCGGAATCCAGAAAGCCGGCGATGAGATAGACAGGAATATCCATAGTTCCTCGCTCCTTACAGGTGTTACAGGCTGAACAGCTCTTTGAGCTTGTCCTCCTTCAGCTGGGCGCCGATGACGCACAGGCGGCCGGTGTAGTCGGCGCTGCCGTAGCGGACGTCCTGCTCCTCGGGGACATAGTCGAAGTGCAGCCACTTGCCGCCGCTGGGAACGATGCCCTTGGCCCGGAGGATGGCGCCGTAGTCGCCGGTATCCAGCGCCGTCAGGATGCGGCGGATGTCCTCCTCCGTGTAGGAGTGGACCGTCTCGGCGCCCCAGCTGGTGAACACCTCGTCGGCATGGTGGTGATGGTGGTGGCAGGAGCACTCCGGGTCATCGCACTCGCCATCATGGTGATGGTGATGCTCATGCTCGTCGTGGTCATGATGGTGGTCATGTTCCTCGTGGTCATGGTGGCAGCAGCCCTCGTGATGGTGATGCTCATGTTCGTCGTCATCGTCATCATCGTCGTGGTGATGGCCGCAGCAGCAGTGGCCCTCGTCCTCGTCGTGGTCATGATGATGCTCATGCTCGTCATGGTCATCATGCTCATCATGGTCATGGTGGTGATGGTGGTGCTCCGCCTCCTCCGCCTCGTGCTCGGCCTGCATCCTGGCCAGCAGCTCATCGGCCAGAGAGACCTTTTCCACAGCGGACAGCAGAGTCTTGCCGTCCAGCTGGTCCCACGGGGTCGTGAGGATGGCGGCGGTGGGATTCTTCTCTCGCAGCAGAGCCACGGCGGCCTCCAGCTTCTCCTGAGACAGCTTCTGCGTCCGGGAGAGGATGATGGTGCCAGCGGACTCGATCTGATTGTTGTAGAACTCACCGAAGTTCTTCATATACACCTTCACCTTGGTGGCGTCGGCCACGGTGACGAAGGAGTTCAGCTTCATGTCCGGCTCGTCCCGAACGGTGTTCTCCACCGCCACGATCACGTCGGAGAGCTTGCCTACGCCGGAGGGCTCGATGAGGATGCGGTCCGGAGCGAACTGCTCATGGACCTGGCGCAGGGCCTTGTTAAAGTCGCCCACCAGAGAGCAGCAGATGCAGCCGGAGGACATCTCGCTGATCTGCACGCCGGAATCCTTCAGGAAACCGCCGTCGATGCTGATCTCGCCAAACTCGTTTTCAATGAGCACCAGCTTCTCACCCTGATAGGCCTCGCTGAGCATCTTCTTGATGAGCGTGGTCTTACCGGCGCCCAGAAAACCCGATACAATGTCGATTTTTGTCATAAAACAACCCTTCTTTTCTCCTCCGCCATGGCAGAGGACAATCTTTCTCCTATATCATACCCTATTTTTCCAAAAATGCAAGAGGGTGGGACGGCCCTCCACCGCCGGGGCGGAAAACTTTTCTTGACAGGATACTCATACGGCGTTATACTGTACTCAATATAAACGAAAGGAGGCGTACACCATGACGAAGAGCAAGCTGACCAGTAAGGGGATCATTGTGTGCGCCGCCGGATCGGCCCGATAAAGGGGTCGATGTGACCGTACCCTGTGTGCGTCCCCGTCCGGGGGCGCATTTTTTGTACGCTGCCGGACGCCGGCGGCGTTTGGACAGGCGGCCTGCGGGCCGCCGGGAGAGAGAAGGAGGCTTATGGAAGAGAATCGATCGACATTCAGGCTGTCGGGGCGGGAGAAGGCCGGGCTCATCTGGCACTATCTGCGCCCCTGCTGGGGACATTTTGCGGCGGCGCTGCTGTGTGCGTGCCTGTCCATGGCGCTCAACGCCCTGACGCCCCAGATCATCCGTATCACGGTGGACTCCATTCTGGGATCCGAGGAGGCCAAGCTGCCGGCGCTGCTGCTGCGGGTGCTGCCGCTGGAGACGCTGCGGCAGGAGCCTGTCACGGCGCTGTGGTGGGCGGCGGGGGCCGTCATGGTGACGGCGCTGCTGCGGGGCCTGTGCAGCTTCGGGCAGCGGGCCCAGCTGTCCCGTGGGTCCGAGGCCTACGTCAAGGGGCTGCGGGATGACCTGTACCGGCGCATCCAGTATCTGCCCTTTGCGTGGCACAAGCAGCACCCCACCGGCGACATCATCCAGCGCTGCACCTCCGATGTGGACGTGATCCGCACCTTCGTGTGCAACCAGCTGGTGGAGGTGGTGCGAACGGTGTTCCTCATCATCCTGTATCTGTGGATCATGTTCCGCATGAACGTGAAGCTGTCCCTGATCGCTCTGGCCTTCATCCCCATTGTGGGCCTGTCGTCGGGGGTGTTCTACCGGAAGATCTCCTCCCGGTTCAAGACCGCCGACGAGGCCGAGGGCGAGGTGACCACCTGCGCTCAGGAGAACCTCACCGCCGTGCGGGTGGTGCGGGCCTTCGGACGGGAGAAGTATGAGGAGGACAAATTTCAGGCCAAGAGCGAGCGGTACGCCGGACTGTGGATCCATCTGGGAAAGCTCCTGTCGGTGTACTGGGCGTCGGGGACACTGCTGACGTGCTTGCAGGTGATGGTCATCATTCTGGCGGGCATCCACGAGAGCGTGGCCGGGGCCATGACTCTGGGCGCCTTCGTGGCCTTCGTCAGCTACAACGAGTCCCTGGCGTGGCCCGTGCGTTCCCTGGGCCGGGTGCTGTCGGATATGAGCAAGGCCGGGGTATCCATGGACCGTGTGGGCTACATCCTCCGCTCCCCGGAGGAGCAGGATCAGCCCGATGACGTTCCCTTCCCCGGCGGGGACATTGTGTTTGACCATGTGACCTTCGGCTACGAGGGACAGCCGGTCCTGAAGGACGTGTCCTTCACCATCCGGGAGGGAGAGACCTTCGCCGTGCTGGGCGGCACCGGCTCCGGCAAGAGCACGCTGGTGCATCTGCTGGACCGGCTGTACGACGTGCCGGAGGGCTCCGGCCGCATCACCATCGGCGGCGTGGACCTGCGGCATATCCGACGCAGCGACCTGCGGCGGCACATCGGCCTTGTTTTGCAGGAGCCCTTCCTGTTCTCCCAGACCATTGGAGAGAACATCCGGGCCGTGCGCCCCGATGCGCCGGAGGATGCCATGCGCCGTGCGGCGGCCATCGCCTGCGTGGATGATGCGGTGACATCCTTCCCGGAGGGGTATGACACCATCGTGGGGGAGCGGGGCGTGACTCTCTCCGGCGGACAGAAGCAGCGGGTGGCCATCGCCCGGATGCTGATGCAGCAGGCCCCGGTGATGATCTTCGACGACTCCCTGTCCGCCGTGGATGCCGAGACGGACGAGAAGATCCGCACCGCCCTGCGCCGGTCCACCGGCAATGCCACGGTGCTGCTGATCTCCCACCGGGTCACCACCCTCATGCAGGCCGACCGCATTCTGGTGCTGGACGGCGGCCGGGTGGCGGAGCTGGGGACCCATGCCCAGCTGGTGGAAAAGCCCGGCATCTACCGGGATATCTACAACATTCAGATGCAGAGCGCCGACCGGGCGCTGCTGGAGGAAGGGGGGAGCGAACATGGCCGCCATTGACGAAAAGGAATATACCCAATCCTTCGACTGGAAGATCTGGAAGCGGCTGGGGCCGTTCCTGCGGCCCTATCGGGGCGCCTTCGTGTCCATGCTGGTGTTCAACGGCATCTGCGCTCTGGTGGACGTGGTGCTGCCCCTGTTCCAGAAGTACGCCATCCAGAATTTTATCGAAAAGAACACCCTGACGGGGCTGCTGCCCTATGCACTGGCGTATCTGGCGGTCATTCTGGTGCAGGCCCTGTCGGTGGTGATCTTCGCCCGGAACTCCATGCACATCGAGATGAATCTGGGCAAGGATATGCGTGGGTCTCTGTTCCACCATTTGCAGACCCTGTCCTTCTCCTTTTATAACGTGACCCCGGTGGGGTATCTGCTGACCCGTGTCATGAGCGACACCAACCGCATCTCCAGTATGCTGGCATGGAACTTCACGGATATCCTGTGGGCGGTGTTCTATGTGCTGGGGACCTTTGCGGCCATGCTGGCTCTGAACTGGAGGCTGGCGCTGGCGGTCATCGCCATCGTTCCGGTGATGGCCATTCTGACGGGGTACTTCCAGAACCGCATCCTCCACTGGAACCGGAAGGTACGTAAGCTGAACTCCCGCATCACCGGCGCCTTCAACGAGGGCATCACCGGCGCCCGCACCACCAAGACGCTGGTGACGGAGGAGCAGACCGCCGATGCCTTCCGCAGTCTCACCCGGCAGATGCACGACTCCGGCATTCGGGCAGCCCGGCTCAATGCGGTGTTTATCCCGCTGGTGCTGTTCTTCGGCACCATGGCGGTGTCCATCGTGCTGCTGCGGGGCGGCTACATGGTGCTGGATCAGGCGCTGGAGCTGGCCACTCTGTCGGCCTTTACCGCCTACGCCGTCAGCATCTTCGACCCCATCCAGATGACCGCCGCCAATCTGGCGGAATTCATCTCGCTGCAGGCCTCCATTGAGCGGGTGACGGATCTGATGGACGAGCAGCCGCAAATTCAGGACACCCCGGAGGTCATCGAGAAGTACGGCGACGCCTTCCACCCCAAGCGGGAGAACTGGGAGCCGCTGCGGGGCGAGATCGAGTTCCGGGATGTGACCTTCCGCTATCCCGACGGCGGCGAGAACGTGCTGGAGCATTTCTCCCTCCACATCCCCCAGGGGACCACGGTGGCCATCGTGGGCGAGACGGGAGCCGGCAAGAGTACCCTCATCAATCTGGCCTGCCGGTTCTTCGAGCCTACGGAGGGGCAGATCCTCATTGACGGCGTGGACTACCGCCAGCGCAGCCAGCTGTGGCTCCACTCCAACATCGGCTATGTGCTGCAGAATCCCCACCTGTTCTCCGGCAGCATCCGGGAGAACATCCGCTACGGCAAGCTGGACGCCACCGACGAGGAGGTGGAGGCCGCCGCACGGGCCGTGTCGGCGGATACGGTGGTGTCAAAGCTGGAAAATGGCTGGGACAGCGATGTGGGGGAGGGCGGCGACCGTCTCTCCACCGGCGAGAAGCAGCTGATCTCCTTTGCCCGTGCCGTGCTGGCCGACCCCCGCATCTTCGTGCTGGATGAGGCCACCTCCTCCATCGACACCCAGACGGAGCAGCTGATCCAGAACGCCATTGACCATCTGCTGACGAACCGCACCTCCTTTCTGGTAGCCCATCGCCTCTCCACCATCCGCAAGGCGGACGTGATCCTTGTGGTGAAGGACGGCCACATCGTGGAGCAGGGCAAGCATGAGGAGCTGCTGCGGCGCAAGGGCTATTACCACGACCTATACAGCAAGCAGTTCGCTCAGGAGAGCGCCGCCCGCATCTTGGGCGAGGGCAGCGCCCAATAAAGCACATATCAGAGCAAAAGCCCCATTCCCGGCGCTGCTGAACTGCCCCCATTTGTTAGATATCTAACAAATGGGGGCAGTTCACTGATGTCTGCCGGGATCTTTGCCGGAGGGCCTCCCCATCTGTTCATAAAATTTTCATATTATTCCTGTTGCCATTTTGTAACTTTTTTTATATAATACCCTATGGTGACATAATACGGCGCAGCCCGACAGGGTTCGCCGTTTCAAATGCAGCGGGCCGGGTCTCCGGCAACGAGGGATATGATATGATTCGATTGAAGGACGTTGAAAAAACATACGAAAACGGGACGGAGGCCCTTCAGGGCATCTCCTTTACCATTGAGGACGGGGAATTTGTGTTTCTGGTGGGACCCTCCGGCTCCGGCAAGTCCACCATCATCAAGCTCCTGACCGGCGAGGTCATCCCCACGGCGGGGCGGGTCATGGTCAACGGCTTCTCCATGAGCCGCATCTCCGACCGGCAGATCCCCTATATGCGCCGCACCATCGGCGTGATCTTTCAGGACTTCCGCCTGATCCCCAAAAAGACGGTGTTCGACAACCTGAGCCTTGCCATGCGGGCGGTGGGGGCCACGCCCCGTGACATCCGCACCCGCATCCCCTATGTGCTGGAGCTGGTGGGTCTGAAGGGTATGGAGGACCGGTACCCCGACGAGCTGTCCGGCGGTGAGCAGCAGCGTGTGGCCATTGCACGGGCGCTGGTGAACAACCCCAGCACCATCGTGGCCGATGAGCCCACCGGCAATCTGGATCCCAACCGCTCGCTGGAGATCATGACCCTGCTGGAGCGCATCAACGCCCTTGGCACCACCGTGGTGGTGGTGACCCACGAGCGGGATCTGGTGAACCACTTCGACAAGCGGGTCATCATGATCGATCACGGGCAGGTCAACGGCGACGGCGTGGGAACGTATGAGGTATAACAGATGAAGCACGATTTTCGATATTTTTTCCGGGAGGGCATCCGCAATATGTTCTCCCACGGATTCATGTCCTTCGCCGCCATCGGCGTGACGGTGGCGTGTCTGGTGATCATGGGGACCTTTTCGCTGGTGGCCTATAACGCCAACGAGAACCTGAAGGATCTGCAGAAGGAGAACGCCGTGCTGGCCTTCGTGGATGAGAACCTCTCTGACAACGAGGCCAAGGCCCTGCAATCCACGCTGGAGAAGATCCCCGGTGCGGCGGACTGCACCTTCGTCTCCCGGCAGGAGGCACGGGACAGCTACGTGGAGCAGTACGATGAGGACGACCTGTATAGCGACTTGGATCCCTCCATTTTCCGCCATCGGTACGTTATCCATCTGACGGACGCCGCACAGATGCAGCAGGTGGTATCCGATCTGGAGGCCACCCCCGGCATCGTGAAGGTCCGGGCGGACGAGACCATCTCCAACGGGTTTTTGACGGTGCGGAATGTGGCAAGCCTCATCAGCATCGCCCTCATTGCGGTGCTGCTGGTGATCTCGGTATTCATTATCTCCAACACCATCAAGCTCACCACCTTTGACCGGCGGGATGAGATCGCCATCATGAAGATGGTGGGCGCCACCGACGGCTTCATTCGATGGCCCTTCGTCTACGAGGGTCTGCTCATCGGTCTGATGGGCGCCGTCATCGCCTTTGGGCTGCAGTGGCTGCTGTATGAGGCCATTTCCAAGGGCATTTCCGGGTCCGATACCCTGCAGCTGCTGCGGGTGGTGTCCTTCCGGAAAATTTGGGGGCCGGTGGCCGGTGTGTTCGGTCTGGTAGGGATCCTGGTGGGCGTGGGCGGCAGCCTGACCGCCATCCGGAAGTTCCTGAGAGTATAAGGAGGAGTGCAGCATGAGTAAGAAAAAATGGTGCGGCCTGCTGGCCATTCTCATGGCGGTGAGCATCGTGTTCACCAGCGGCGCTCTGCGCCCGGTGAACGTCTATGCAGAGACCATCGCAGACCTGCAGGAGCAGTCGGAGGAGCACCAGAAGAAGCTGGAGGAGATCAACCAGCAGATCGAGGAGGCCGAGGCCAACAAGGCCGATGCGCTGGAGCAGAAAAACCTGCTGGATCAGCAGGCGGACGTCCTCCGCAGCCAGATCTCCAACGCCCAGCAGCAGATCGATGCGCTGGAGGCGGAGCTGGCAGACAACCAGCAGAAGGAAGAAGCTCAGTACGACCTGTTCTGCCGTCAGGTGCGGGATGAGGAGGAGCGGGGTACCGCCTCCTTCTGGTCGGTGATCTTCAAGGCCACCAGCTTCAGCGATCTTTTGGGCCGCATCGACTTCATCAACGAGGTGGCCGAGCACGACCAGAGTGTCATCAACGATCTGCGGCAGCTGCGCCAGCAGATGCAGGCCGACCGGCAGGCGCTGGAGGAGCAGCGCTCCCAGTTGGAGAGCCGTCAGGCGGAGCTGGACAGCCAGCTGGAGGCGGCGACGCAGCTGATCGCCCAGTATAATGAGACGGCGGACGGCCTGAACGATCTGGCCGCTCAGGAGAAGGCAGCCGCCGATGAACTGGACGCTCAGATCCAGGCCCGGAGAGAGGAAGAAAACCGGAACAACGGCGGCGATAACAGTGGAGGCAGCGGCGGTGGCGGCAGCAGCGGCTCCGATGTGACGCCCTCCTCCGACGGGTACATCTGGCCCTCGGACTGCCGGCTCATTACCTCCGGCTACGGCGGGCGTGAGCAGCCTACCCCCGGCGCCAGCACCACCCACATGGGCGTGGACATCGGCGCCTCCTACGGCAGCTACATCTATGCCGTGAAGTCCGGCACCGTAGTGGGTTCTAAGTACAGCTGGGGCGGCTACGGCAACTATGTGGAGATCGACCACGGAAACGGCAACTTCACCCTGTACGCCCACATGAGTGAGCGTCTGGTGGAGGTGGGCGAGCACGTGGAGCAGGGCGAGGTCATCGGCCTGTGCGGCTCCACGGGCATCTCTACCGGCCCCCACGTCCACTACGAGATCTGGGAGAACTACACCCGCATCAATCCGCTGAACCGTCTGCCGGGGTACATCCCCTATTGGTGGTAAGCAGCCTTTTCCCCATCTGCACCGCTTGGTGCAGGTGGGGAATTTTTTATGCCGTCTTTCTCCCGCCGCCGGGCCATAGACTGGTGGAAAGGGGGCGCTGTGTTATGGTGGGATATGTGCGATGGGAGGAGAAGCGGAAAAGGCTCACCCTGCGGCGCTGTCCGTTGGGAGACGGGGAGGTATGCCTGCTGGAGGGCGGTGGGCGGCTGGATCGGCGGGTACAGCGCCGGGTGCGGCAGGCGGCACAGGCCATGGCCGACGCCGGGGTACGATATGCGGCGGCACCGCCGGAGTGGGCGGCGCTGCTGCTTCCCCTTCGGCTCCCGGCCCCGGTGGCGCTGCGGCGGGCCATGCTGGGGCAGCTGGTGGACTGCGCCTGCAGGCAGCTGGGACTCTGCCGGTCACAGGCCAGTGTGGTGCTGCGGGCCTCCCGGCCCGACGGGGCCGTTACGGAGGCGGCGGAGGTGCTGGCCCGGCGGGTAAGGTATCTGTCGCCGCAGCTGGGCCGGGGACAGGAGGAGCTGCGGCGATCCCTGCGGCACCGGTACGGACTGGGAGAGGGCGGTCCGGTGGCGCAGCTGGCGGTATGCTTCGGCGCAGCGGCGGAGGGGCTTCCCTCCCTGCTGATCGGGGAGAGCCATCAGGAGGTCCGGTATGTATGGGCCGAGCCGTGGTGGGAGAAAATGAAGCCGTGGGCAGCGGAGGAGCCGCTGCTGGCGGCGCTGCTGGCGGAGGGAAGCCTTCCGCCGGGTGCGGCTGTCCCGGTGTGGGTAGGACTTGACACCGGCGGGGAAAGAATTTATAATGCAGAGTGATATAGTGTCTGTACTATTTTTGTTATCGTGTTTATACTAATCTCGTGCGGCCATGCCGTATTTGTCAACAGAAAGGAATGGATTCCATGGTAAAAGAATTCAAAATGAGTCAGGAGCGGTACGACGAGCTGAAAAAGGAGCTGGATTACAGCAAGACCACCCGTGCCGACGAGATCGCAGAGCTCATCAAGGAGGCCAGAGGCTTCGGTGACCTGTCGGAAAACAGCGAGTACGACGAGGCCAAAAATGAGCAGGGCAAGCTCTACTCCCGCATTGCCGAGCTGGAGAACATCCTGCTCCACGCCGTCATCGTGGACGAGACGGACATGGATTCCGACAAGGTATCCATCGGCTGCCGTGTCACCGTGACCAATCTGGATAACGGCAAGACGCTGCCGGAGTACACCATCGTGGGCTCTCAGGAGGCCAACGTCATGGAGCGGAAGGTGTCGGAGGATTCCCCCTTCGGCAAGGCCCTGATGGGCAGCAAGGCCGGCAGTGAGATCACCGTGGAGGCCCCCAAGGGCGTCATCCGCTACCGGGTGGATAAGATCGAACGATAAGGAGACCATATCTATGGCACAGCAGAATCAGAATCAACAGGACCTGCGGGAAATTCTCCAGATCCGCCGGGATAAGCTGGCAGCCCTGCAGGAGGCGGGCCGGAATCCCTTTGAGATCACCCGCTATGACGTGACCCATCACGCACAGGAGGTCAAGGACCAGTTCGACCAGCTGGAGGGGCAGACCGTCTCTCTGGCGGGCCGTCTTATGAGCAAGCGGGGCATGGGCAAGGTGTCTTTCTGCGATCTGAAGGATAAGTCCGGCCGCATCCAGATCTACGCCCGGAAGGACGAGATGGACGAGGAGGCCTATGACCGCTTCAGGAAGTATGACATCGGCGATATCGTAGGCGTCAAGGGCGACGTGTTCCGCACCCAGAAGGGCGAGATGAGCATCCGGGCCCATGAGATCACCCTGCTGTCGAAGTCCCTCCAGCCCCTGCCGGAGAAGTTCCACGGTCTGACGGACAAGGAGCTGCGCTACCGCCAGCGGTATGTGGATCTCATTATGAATCCCGAATCCCAGCGGAACTTTGAGATCCGCAGCAAGTTCGTAGCGTATCTGCGCCGGTATCTGGACAATATGGGCTTCATGGAGGTGGAGACCCCCGTGCTCAGCCCCATTGCCGGCGGCGCCAACGCCCGGCCCTTCATCACCCACCACAACGCTCAGGACATCGATATGTATATGCGCATCGCTACGGAGCTGCACCTGAAGCGGCTCATCGTGGGCGGTCTGGAGCGAGTGTATGAGGTGGGCCGCATCTTCCGCAACGAGGGCATGGACACCAAGCACAACCCGGAGTTCACCACCTGTGAGCTGTATCAGGCTTACACCAATCTGGACGGCATGATGGATATTCTGGAGGGCATCCTCACCGGGGCCGCCAAGGAGATCCTGGGTACCTACCACATCCAGTGGCTGGGCCACGACGTGGATCTGACCCCCAGCTGGAAGCGCATCACCATGGCCGATGCCGTGCAGAATGTCACCGGCGCCGACTTCATGGCCATTGAGGGCGATGATGACGCCGCCGTGGAGCTGGCCAAGAGCGTAGGCGTGGACATGGAGGGGGTGGCCCGGACGTGGGGCAACGCCCTGTACGAGACCTTCGACCAGAAGGTGGAGGAGACGCTCATTCAGCCCACCTTCATCACCATGTACCCGGTGGAGGTGAGCCCGCTGGCCAAGCGCAGCCCGGAGGACCCCCATCTGACGGAGCGGTACGAGATGTTCGTCTGCGGCTGCGAGATGGGCAATGCCTTCTCCGAGCTCAACGACCCCATCGACCAGTACCAGCGTTTCAAGGCTCAGGCGGAGAAGCGGGCCCACGGCGACGAGGAGGCCGACATGATGGACGAGGACTTCGTGCTGGCGCTGGAGTACGGTATGCCCCCCACCGGCGGTCTGGGCTTCGGCATCGACCGCTGCGCCATGATGCTCTGCGGCACCGACTCTATCCGGGACGTGATCCTGTTCCCGACAATGAAACCCTTGAATGGTGTAAAGGACGAAATTGGTGTAAGCGCTCAGCCGATTGAATCCCCAAAAGCCG
>ERZ857480.87583-NODE-135750-length-22921-cov-8.0000_pt1 | contig 22921 bp, 28 predicted proteins | sample MGYA00519767_ERZ857480 | MGnify/ENA primary metagenome ERZ857480 (study PRJEB31778, sample SAMEA3449210) | human gut metagenome | biome: human gut; feature: human-associated habitat; material: faeces | place: United Kingdom | collected 2010/2012 ...
TGCTTCGTCCTGATATGGTCTGAGTTTCATAAGCTTTCACCTCAAAAATTTCCGGGTGTCCAGCCTGACGGCTGTGCTGTTGGCTGCTGATACTGGGGCGGTACTGAATACTGCGGAGGCGGTGTCTGCTGATACTGTGACTGAACAGGCGGTGCTGTTGCAGGCTGAGCATAGCTCGGATAAAGCTTGTCTATTCTGTTAGTCTGACGTTCTTCATTCTCCTTTTTGTACTTATGCACAATAATTTTGCACACACCCTGCTTGCCGATGAGCTGTGGTGTCCAGCACATTTTTACGGTCTCTTCCTTTTTCTTCATGCCGATAGATGCGAAGAATTCTGAGAGTTTCCATTCCATTCTTCGCAGGAGATAATAATTCTCAGTAATATCCGTCGTTTTGCCGTCAGGGGCATGGATCGTAAATGTTACAGAAACTTTGTTGCAGGCTTGCATCTTATCTCCGCCTGCGTAGCGACCTTTTTCAAACTTTTTGACTGAAAACGGATAGTCACCCTCAGGGAGCAGCACAAAGCTGTTCTCCTCTTTTATCTCGTCGTCCCAGCCGAGCTCTTCGCTCTGAGGTTGCTGATTGTAATTGCTGTTGTAGGGGTTCTGATAGTCCATAAATTCTCTTCCTTTCTGTTAAAACGGTACTCTTGTTTTTGATATTTCCGCGAAAACCTGCTCCCATGCGCCTATCAGGCAGCCATTGATAAAGTCGGCAGGATACTGCTGCAGCGGCATTCCGGGTGCCATGTAATGCTTGACATCGGCACAGATATGTTCTATCTCCTTTGCGGTCACGCAGTTGGCTTCCATGAGGTCTGCCAATGCATCGGGAATACCTTTTACACGCTCATACGGTGTTATGTCCTCGAATTCTTCAAGGTTTGTTGTGATCCACATAGACTGAGCTTTCTCAACTACCTGCTGTGCAGGAGGATTGGGAGTAGGTTCAGGAACAGGCGGAGCGGCAGGCTGAACCTGTTCAGCAGAAGACGGCGGTGTCTGAGGAGAAGCCGAGAATATCGGTGCAATGCTTTCCCATGCAAGCGGCATCTGTTCCGGCATTCCAAAGCGGTTCTTAGCGTCCCACCATGCGGTCTTGGTCGTGTACATCACGCGCTCGCAGGAAGTAGCTTTGTGCTTTTTTCCTTTATCATCGACCGCGATTATATTTGTGCGGAATGCGAGGAAGAGAGTCATGTCCGACCACTCTTTCAGGAGCGGCGCGATCTTGTTCGTCGTCTTGTTGCCAAGCTTCAGTTCCCAATGTTCAAATTCTTCCATAGCTTCGGGGAGCGTGCTCTTGCGGTTGATCGCATGGCAAAGAAGTACGATATTGACACCCTCTTTGAGGAGCTTGTCCGTTCCGTCGAGAAAGCGTCCTATCATCTCCTTTTCGTATTCCCAGCCCTTGCCGTAGTTCATGCCCTCAATGCCTGTGACGTTGTGTTCTGCGCAAAGTGCGTTCAGAGCGAGCCGTTCCGCCCAGTCGAATGTGTCGATAATAACTGTTTGATACCCCTTTGCATGGCAGTTTTCGCGGATAAAATCCATTTCCTGTGTAAGCATCTCCCACGACGATGGTCGCGGAAGTCTGCGCACATTCATTCTTGACGTACTGCCCTCGCAGTCAATGAAAATCGCTCCGGGGAAGTGTGAGGCAAGTGTAGTCTTGCCAACACCCTCCTGACCGTAAATAACAATCTTCAAGCCCTCTCCAAGCTGCACACCGTTTGTTTCTTCAAAATTCATTGTGATGTTCTCCTTCCTTAAAATTGACCTGCTGTCCATGTAGGTGCGGCAGGAGCCTGCTGCTGTTCCTTTTCGGTTGTTGAATATCCGTCATCGATGATAATACTGCACTCATCGCCTGTTGATACTCTTGTAGCTATCGCCTGCAGGTTCTCGGCTTCAAGCCACTTCCCGAAATTCGCAAGTGTGTCGGAATCCATTTGTTCAAGCTTGTCGAGCAGTACAAAACCGCACTCGGGATTAAGCTTGCGCACTATCGCAGCAGCCACTATAAGCTGCTCAGAGCCGCTCATATTGTCCCACTTCTGCCCATTGTATGTAAGCTCGCTGTCCTCAACAGACAGCCCTTCAAGCGGCAGGTCTGCACCGTGAAGCAGGTCATACTTCTCTTTGCGTATATTGTCAAGCTCTGTGCTGAGAGCAGCATACTGGTTTTTGTAGCCCTTAGCTTCTTCCTCTGCCTTTTCCTTATCAAGATTCGCTCTGACTTTCGTGTTGATAACATCAACTTCCGCAATGCTTTTTTCAAGCTCTGCCGTGGATTCATCGACAAGGTTTTCTGCTGATTTGGAAGCCACAATCGCGTTTGACTGTGCCTGTGCGTATATTCTTTTAGCTTCGTCAAGCTTCTGACGTGCCTGCTCAAGCTCATAGTCATACTGTGCTTTAAGCTGGCGTTTGCGCTGATTTTCACCGTTACGGGCGAGTATTTCCTGCTGCTGTGAAATGAGCTGAGATGCCGTTATGGGAATCTGCGGGACGTTTTCGTAAAATGTCATTTCTGCTGCGTACTTTGCCTTTTGGTCGGCTATCTGTCCGATAGCGTGGCGGCGATTATACACTTCCGTTTCTTTATGCTCCAACTCGGCGAGCTTGTCCCCAACACCTATAATGCGGAGCAGAATATTGGCTTTTTCTTTGTTCGTGCAGTTCATAAACTGCGGAAGGTCAAGTGCAAATGTCTCTATAAAGCTGTTCAGGAGCTGCTGACCTGATCTGTTGCCGTCAGGGTCAATGACCTTTAAAGCGCTGTTCTTGCCCTTGCGTTCAACTGTAATGCCGTTGCTGAGCGTTATCTTCATGTTAGGCGGCATGATTGCTCCTTCGCGCTGTGCCTTTGACGGACGATACTTCTCGCCGCCCAAAGCCCAGCAGATCGCATCGAGTACAGAAGTTTTGCCCTGACCGTTCTTGCCGCCGATGATCGTGAGACCGTTCGGCGACGGTTCAAGCGCTACTGCCTTGATGCGCTTTACATTCTCGATTTCAAGTGTGTTGATTTTAACTGACATGATTTTCTCCTTCTTGACAATTACGTCATTTTACAATATAATGTGGTTGTGTTAATTTTTGCTTGCTGTACGATTGTACAGCATTTTTTGTCTTATGTGAATCAGTCCTTGCCGAAGATCCTGATATAGCAAGGAACATGATAGGCAAAACCTATGTTCTTGCGGCATTGTTATAAATCCGACTTCGTCCGTGATTTTCAGTGACGGAGTATTGGTCAAAAAGGGCTTCAAAGTCCTGTGAAATTTCAAATAATCTTTGCATTTTTACTCCTCCGTATTCTTATCAATGCCAATTAAAAGCTCTTTTATTTTTTCCTTGAAAAGCTTTTCTTCGGGATAGTCATTTGCAAAGGAAATGAGCCGTTTTACGGCGTCAATTGCATTTGCAAGGTACACCTTGAAAACTTCTTTGCAGTCAGCTCCGGACTTTGCAGTTTTTGCAAGCTTTTCCTCGTACTCAGCTTTGAGCTTTTCAATTTCTGCGGTATGGACCTTGTTTTTTTCTATGCTTTCTTTCAGATTTGATTCCTGAAGCTCGTTGTATTTTAAAGACCAGTCGAGGTCCACACGTTTCATTGCGTCTTTAAGATTTTCTATCTCGTGGGAGTCGGTTTCTGCAACAGCCACCTCGACCGGACGGCTTTCAAGTTCCTCAACCTGTTCTTCAAGGGCAGTAATGCTGTTTTTCTTGCTTTCAAGCTCCGATTCAAGCTGTGATATTGTACCCTGCGATTTATCTGCTATTGCTTTAAGCTCTGCTATTCTGGCTTTCAGCTCTTTTACAGAAGTACTTTCGAGGTCGGTGGCCTGCTGTATTTCCTCTCGCTGAGGTTCGTCGAGTTTGGCGAGAAGCGAAAGTTTAGTAACACCGATTTGTTGAATCGATTCAACATTTTTCATGTCTGCTATTGCAGCATACTTGTATGCCATGAACCTGCTAAGACCAACTTCGTTTTCAGTATAATCCTCGAATGTGCTGTACCCAAGTTCCTTGTAAAGTTTACCGTCACGCATTTCCTTCAAGCCCATGCACATATCATAAAGTGACTGCTGTGCAAGCTGTGCCGATACCTTGATTTTGCGGTCAAGGTCTGCCGCTTTTGCGTATTCGGCTGTTAATTCATTCATGCTTATTCTCCTTTTTGTGTGCATTTTCCCACCATTTGTTGAACTCCCTGAGTTCTTCCTCGGTAGGTTCGTCATTTTCAAATCCATAGCAGCATCCGCTTTCAAATGAGCAATTATACAGATCTTCACGAGTTTCAACCCAGTCTGGATATTTTACCCAGCCGAGCGGGCATTCCTGACAAAATTTCACCACAGGGTCAATACAGCGTTTAGGTTTTTCATTCATGCTGTTTTTTTCTCCTTTTTATTAAAAATTTCTGCAATATACTGCTTGTAATTATTTATAAAATCTCTAACCTCCTCAGTCATGGGACAGTTTCTAAGCCCCCTGACTTGTACAATATTACCCGAAGCACTCAGCTCAACTGTGTAATACGGTATATCAGGCTTGTCTGCTCTGCGTATAAACAATATATGAAGCTCGCTGTTTGCGTGACGTTCAGCATATCCGCCTACACAATGATGCAAAAGCGAACCTTCTTTAGCAATTTCCTCCATGCTTTCAGGCTGTCGGATAAACAGATTGTCGAAACTGTATTCCAGCTTTTTGCGGTCCGGATAATTTGCTTTGAATGCGGCTATGTTATCATCATTAACTTTTATTCCAATCAGTTCAGACAAACGCTCATGCATTGCTTGAAAATTATGAGGCATTGATATTGCTGTATCGTGCATATCATAATTAAGCTCCCTGCACTGCTCCAGATAGTCACTGTAGTCAGATTTGCATATTTTATTTTCATTTAAATAACGTGCGATTCTTTGAGGCGTCAGTCCTGTTGCATCGCAAAAACGGTGAAGTGTTCCGGTTTCATAATCGAACACTTTTGCAACGAGCAAGACATCTTCCGGTTTCATCTTCGGGAACTTTTCACGCCAGAGAATATATTCTTCATAATACACCTCGCTGTCTTTCAGAACTGCAAATTCTATGCGGTTCAGGTTCAGCATTTTCAGCAGATTGTTGCTTTTCCAGTTGATTTTCTGCGATACATACAAGCTTTTTTGCCCACCCCAATATCCTGATACTCTCTCCTTGATTGGGTTATATCCCGATTTCAGCAGATACTCAATATTCGGGTGCTTGCAGTACACTCTAAGATATTCGATAAGCAAATGATTTGCATATTTATCTGCCATTGAATATTTCATGCAGGAACGCTTTATTGCCTGCATATTTAACACTGTGTATGAATTATCGAAAGAATATCCGTATGCAGTGCGGCAAAATACAGGTTCGCGAAACTCTGAGCGAACGCTCCACTTGCCTCTGAAATCAGTGCCGTATCGTACAAATCCGTCCTTTGCAAATACATAACGCTGACGTTCAGCCAGTTCGCCTTTTGAATACCGGTGATAGCACCGTACATAAAGCTCATTTCCATGCGTCAAAAACACTGTGAAATTAGCTGCATTCTTTCCAACGTGCATCTGCTGTTCAATACTTGCAGGGACAGCAGGAAATGCATTTAATAGTTCTTTTTTTCTCTCCTTTTTCATACCGCACCTCAGAAGTCAAGCAGACTGTCAAGTGATATGTTCAGATTGTTTCTTGTAATTGTGATCGGCGGATCAGCTTGCTTGTTATTGCCAATGAGATCAATCGACATATTGAAATGTACAACAGCTGTTGAGAAATAAAACCTTACTGCTTTGCTGTAAACCTCAAAGTCGGAACAGCTTTTCTCTATGCCTTTGGTTACGCTGTCAAGGCATTCCTGAAATGTCTTGCCTGACTGCTCGATTGCCTGCTCAAATTCAGCTTCCTGCTCACAGAAGCTCATGAGAGCTTTTGCTGTATCAGGAGCTATAGCCTGCTGATACTTGCCTTTGATATGCTTAACATCGAAATATTTTACATTATCCATTGACTTTTTCTCCTTTATCTGCTACAATAACAGTGTTCAAATATTTATTTGTTTCCGTCTGCTTCGGCAGGCGATTTTTTTGCCTCTCTTGCGAGCCATTCTATCAGCATTTCAGTTTCCGTCAATTTATTCACCGTCCTTTCTTAGTTCAAGCAAACCTGCCCGTCCGTAGTACCAGCCTTTCAGGTAGTCTGTCGGAGCTTCTGCATAAAGTCTGCGATACATTTTTATTACAGCTTTTAACTGCCTGCGTTGTCTGACACGCTGTGCAAATTCAGACATCATCTGCACAATTGAAAGCGGAACTGACAATATAAACGCAGTAAGAAACATCAGTGCAGGTGCCATGACCGCAATCAGCAATAATTTCCACATTGGTTATCTCTCCCTCCTGCTTGTCCGCATAGTCCTTTCGGACTATATTTATGTAAGCTCATCCATTATGCCGGGATTTTCTTTGAGCCACTTCTCATGTCTTTTTTTTATTTTCTCTTTTTCTTTTCTTGCATTTGCCATAAGTTCGTCCCAGTCAATACCTGCGTCAACGCACGAGTGATAAAAGTCAACAAGTGCTTTTTTCAGGTCATTTTCTCTCACCTGCCGTTCCTCAGGTGTAAGACATGGAAAATACAGCTTTACAATCGCTTTTTCCGTCCTGTAAACCTCCATACGTCCGTTTTTGTATTCATCTGGTAACTCCATAATCTCACCTCATTATATTTTATTTGCCGCCGCTTGTACCGCTTGCCTGTCTTACTTTGAGTTTTTCAGTAATGCTCTTTCGCTATTGATGACAGCCCTCAGAGCTGCGTCAGGCTTGAATGTTTTGCAAATCTCAACAGCTGCACTAAATCGGCATACAGCTATCATTGCTATCTTCGGATTATTGGTCTGACAATTTTGTCTAACCAATATAAAGTCCGAATTTTCAGCAAATCCGTATTCACAGATTCTGCTGAACCACTTTGTATAGGGAGTCTTGATTTCAAGAGCTTCGTGAAGTTCTCCTCTAATGCTTTTTGTTGGTGGGGGGGAATAGCTGCATAAGGCAACACCCCCTTAATCTTCATCAACATCAATCCCGGTAATCTCTTTGAAAATTGCCTTATCGAAGTTCGGAATTGCTGTAATGATATTCTTTTGACGGTCAGACAAACCACGCCACCAAATAACCGCACATTCGGAATTATCCAATTCTTTCAGATAACCGCCCGTTGTTTCGGCTTTCGGGTGTGCTGCCTTTTCTTCATCCGTCATATCATCAAGCCAAATGTATTCAAGTACATCCCCCGGAATCTGATTCAGAAGATAACGGGCATCCGAATTCAACCAATCCTGATAATTCCATTCGGAAGGCTTATTGAACAAATAAATTTTCGGTTTAACCGTATTGAAACAACCGTTGGAAAAGTTGGTTTTGTTCCAATCGCCGCTGTTCCAATTGCCGCTGTTCCGATCGCCGCTGTTGCAATCGCCGCTGTTCCGATCGCCGCTGTTGCAATTGCCGCTGTTCCAATCGCCGCTGTTCCGATCGCCGCTGTTGCAATTGCCGCTGTTGTAATTGCCGCTGTTGCAATCGCCGCTGTTCCGAAGTCCGGTGCAACCCTTTCCCATATTCACGATTTCAAGAAGTTCCTGCCACGGAATTTCACGAATGATTTCCAACTTGTCCGTACAGCATTTATCACCTTCTTCAACAACCGTTCCGTAAGCTGTCACTTCCGCAACCCTGTTTTCAGGGTTGAAATTGTAATAATTGAAGCAACTTGCCGCTTTCTTGCAGAAGTGCATCCCCTGACTGCAAGCCGAAGGGGTAACATCTTCTTCAAATTTTCCGGGGCAAGTGTACTGTTTATCTCTACAAGTCCAATCAGGATTGAACACTTTGAACCCTTTAACAACTCCTGTTTCACTCATAATCTTTTAACCTCTCTTTCTGTTGATAAACTCCTCTGTAAGTTTTTCAGTGGGGATATTTTTTAATTCATTCACTTTAATTTTCCTCCTTGGGTTTGATTTCTTGCGTTTTCGCAAGTTCATTGTCAAAAAAAATATTGCAAAAAGAATCAATATCAATATGCAACATTTTTCTTAATACATTCAGCTCTGAGAGTGTAAACTCTTGTTTGCCATTGAACTTTTTATAAATTGTCGCAGGATTACGTCCAATTTCCTGTGCAATGTCCTGAATGGAAACATTAGCCTGAACTCTCGCCGCTTTCAGTTTTAAAACATTTAGCACTATTCCACCTCCTTGCGTTTCCGTAAGTAAATAATAGCATATAAATTTCTATTTGTCAATACGTTTTTGCAAGTTTTTTGATTTATTTTTATACAGAACTTGCATTTTTGCAAAAAGTGTGTTATAATAACGCAAAAGGAGGGCTGTAATATGTTGAATTTAAAACAAAGAAGAATAGAATTAGGATTGACGATGCTGGAAGTTGCAAAAGCGGTCGGCGTATCCGAGGCTACAATAAGCAGGTATGAGAGCGGAAATATAAAAAACATGAGGCGTGACCGCATTGAAAAATATGCAGCAGTACTTAAAATAAATCCGGCAGCATTTATCGAACAAGGAGAGTGCAAGCCTCAACTTGACACCACACCATTTAAACCGCAGAGAATGATTCCAATTCCTGTTGTAGGGAATGTAGCAGCAGGGTACGCCTGTCTTGCTGAAACGGATATAGAGTCTTATGAGCTTGTAGATTCAGAAATAATTTTAGACGGCTATGAATACGTGTGGTTAAGGGTAAAAGGTGACAGCATGGAACCAATGCTGCTTGAAAGCGATTTAGTCCTTGTTCGTTTGCAAAATGATGTTGAAAACGGAGATTATGCAGTAGTAATAGTGGACAGTGAAGACGGACTTGTGAAACGTATTGAGAAGAATGGGGACTCTTTGACCCTTGTAAGCAACAATCCGTACTATCCTCCGCGAATGTTCTCAGGAGAAGAAATGAACAGAGTACATATTTTCGGAAAGGTTATTGAAAGTAAAAGAAAATTTTAATTTTCGACAATTTTTCTCAATTTGCACTTGACATTTTGCGACTTTGTGTAAAATATACTGATAAAACGTAAAATATTGTAAAAATAGTCAGTTGAAAATATATCTCTTACATGATAAAATAAAAGTATAAAAATACTAATAAGAGGTGTATATATGGGAATAGGGGATATATTTAAAGCCACAAAAAATAAAGCTCTTGAGGAAAGAGTCAGGGAGCTTGAAGCATTGATGACACCTGAACAGTCGGAAGTAATATCACTTTCAGACCGCAAAAAAGAGCTTGAACAGCAGATAAAAAAGTCAGAAGCAGAAGCAGAAAAATGTAATGCAAAAATAACGTCACTCAGTCATGAAATAGAAAAGCTCACTGAAATAATAGAAAAAAAGTGTGAGGAACTAGTTGCAGTTGACGAAGAAATACTTATGCAGTCGTTTGGAATATATACTCCGCAATATAAATTTTCTCATTCAGACATATACAAGGATAAGCTGAAATTAATTCGTGATGAACAGAAATTTATGATAAAAAGCGGAACTGCTGTATTGGGCGATGTAAACTGGACTGTAAACGGCAACAGAAAACAAGGACAGAAAATGGTTTCCGATATGCAGAAACTGCTTTTGAGAGCATTTAATTCTGAATGTGATGAGCTTGTGGAAAAGGTTAAGTATAACAATTTTGAAGCAAGCAAAAAGCGTATTAACAATTCTTGTGCTGCTATAAGCAAGCTCGGTGTTATAATGAGTATATCAATATCGGATAAGTACCGCCGAAAGAAAATAGAGGAGCTTACTCTTGCATTTGAATATGCATTGAAGAAACAGCAGGAAAAAGAAGAACAGCGTCAGATACGTGAGCAGCTTCGTGAGGAAGCCAAGCTCTTAAAGGAAATTGAGGAAGCACGTAAACGTCTTGAAAAAGAGCAGACTCATTATATGAACGCTTTGGCAAAAATCAATCTTCAGTTATCACAAAATCCGAATGATGCCGAACTGATTGCTAAAAAGCAGGAGCTTGAAAGCAAGGTCAGTGATGTTGCAAAGGCAATACGGGAGGTAGATTACCGTGAGGCAAATAAAAGAGCAGGCTATGTGTACGTTATATCCAATATAGGAGCATTTGGTGAAGGAATTTACAAAATCGGTATGACCCGAAGACTTGACCCTCAGGAAAGAGTTGACGAGCTTGGCGGAGCTTCCGTTCCTTTCAATTTTGACGTTCATGCAATGATATTTTCAGATGATGCACCTAAGCTGGAAAGCACTCTGCATAAAGCTTTCGAGGACAAAAAGGTCAATATGGTAAACCAACGCCGTGAATTTTTCAGGGTATCTCTTGATGAAATAAAAAAGGTCATTCGTGAAAATTATGACAAGACGGTAGAGTTTACCGATATTCCGCAGGCTGAACAGTTCAGAGTGTCAAAGAAAATGCATGAGCCTGATTTTTACGAAAGGAATGAAAGCAATACTGCACCTTTGCCTGATGAGCCGTCATGTGCTGAAAGTGAATGTAAACCCGATACCCCAGACACTATTGCAGAGCAAATCAAAAATATTATATCTTCAATTCCCGACATATCCTGCACTCCCGAGGACAATTCTGAATTTATACGATTGCACCTATACACAGCAGACAGCAGGAAATTGGGAACGGTTAAAATCAGCAAGTCTGATATGTCAATACAGTATAAAAAGATAGGTCAAGACGCATACATTATAAAAACGGCTGATGAGTTGAAGAAATACATAATGTAAAAACCCCTGCCGTATGCAGACAGGGGGATTACGGAAAGGAAACAGTTATGGCAAAATATCTTGAATATCTCCGCAAGTCCAGAGCAGACGGAGAAAATGAAACGATAGAAGCGGTATTGGAACGGCATGAAAAAATTCTGCATGAATACGCTGAAAAGAATGGCATAGATGTTTCCGAGGCCGACATTTATCGTGAGGTTGTTTCAGGTGAAACCATACAGGACAGACCGGTCATTAACAAGCTCCTTACAAGGATACAGAACGAGGACATAAAGGGCGTTCTTGTAGTAGAGCCTCAGCGTCTGAGTCGTGGTGACCTTAGCGACTGCGGAACGATAATACGTGCTTTCCGCTATACTGATACGCTTATTGTCACTCCAACAAAGACTTACGACTTGTCAGAAAAGTTTGACCGTAAATTCTTTGAAATGGAGCTGACAAGGGGTAACGACTACCTCGAATACGTCAAGGAAATTATGATGAGAGGCAGACTTGCGTCAGTATCGGAGGGGAACTATATAGGCTCTCTGCCGCCTTACGGTTATGACAAGGTGAAAGTCGGCAAAAACTATACTTTACAGGAAAACTCCGAATCGGACACTGTAAGGCTTATATTCGATTTGTTTGTGAATGAGGGACTTGGAACGGTCAATATAGCCAACAGGCTCAATGAACTTGGAATAAAGCCTAAAAAAATAGGCTTCTGGACTAATTCCACAATTCGTGATATCCTGAGAAACCCTGTTTATATAGGAAAAATACGCTGGAACTGGAGAAAAACCATTAAGAAATACGAAAACGGCGAGATTGTTAAATCACGTCCGAAGTCGTCTGCGGAAGATTGGATGCTCGTTGAAGGTAAGCATGAGGGGATAGTCACAGAAGAAATCTTCAATGCAGCTCAAAAACGTTGGGGAACGTTCCCTAAAGTCAAGCACTCGGCTGAAACCGTTAATCCGTTCGCGGGTCTGGTACATTGTGAATGCGGCTACGCTATGATTATGCAAAAAAGTGCAAAATCCTCTCCTCGTGTTGTTTGCAGGAATCAGGCAAGGTGCGGAAATAAGTCCGCCACTTTTGAGGAGTTTGAGGAAGCTGTCATTGAGTCACTCAGCTCGTACATTGCTGAATTTAAAATGCTTGCTGAGTCGGGAAACAAAGTAAAGCTGAATAGTAAAGAAACTGCTGTGAAAAAACTTGAAAAAGCACTTAAAGACCTCGAACTGCAGCAGGAACGACTTTACGATTTTTTAGAAGACGGTACATACTCCAAAAGTGTTTTTGCTAAAAGAAATCAGGCGTTAGCCGAAAAAAGAAGCAAGACTTTAAGTGCTCTGGAAGCTGCAAGAATGTCTGTTGAACCCACTCCGATAGATTACAGAGAGAAAATTGTGCTGCTGACTGATGCTGTTACAGCTCTTAAAGATAATAACTTGTCAGCGGCAGTTAAAAACAGTCTGCTGAAAAATGTAGTTAAAGAAATCCGTTACAGCCGCCGTACAGCTAATCGCACAAAATGGGATAAGACCCCTTTCCATATCGAGGTGTTGTTGAAGTTTTAAGTTCTATCATTAATGTTCCTATTCTTCGGTACCCAGAGAAGCATCGGAAATGTTCCAAAGTATCAAATATGAGGACAAGCGTGAGGTCTTTGGATTTATGATACATAGCTTTTCGACACTCGACAGAATTAAAAAATACGATAACTCTGACAATGAGGAAAATGCCGAAAAGCCTTATTCTATCAAGGTTGGCGAAACAAAGCGGACGATAAATCTGTACGCTATCGCTTCAACAAAATTTCAAGTTGCCGTATAAATCAACGCTAAACTTTGTGCGTCTATTGTGGACAAGCAGGTGTTTGTAACCGCACCATCTTATAATTTGAATGGTGTGGTTTACTACACATTTGACTTGGCAATGTGAGCCAAATATAATGGGCTAAAACAGCCTAATAAGCTACTTTTACGGCACAATTTGGTGCAGAGGTGAACGTATGATTTCAATAAAAGACAGAAAAATCCTTGGACAGATTTTCTCGCATTATGATTATGTAATGACCACGGCTCAGTTGAGTAAAGAAAAACTATATTACAGGGATGTTCAAAGAATGTTGGAAGCTGGCTTGATAGAAAGAATCAAGCGAGGCTATTATCATTGGGCTGCGGGGTCTGGCAAAGGCGATGTGGTGATAATCAGCCGTTTATTCCCCGATGGTATTCTATGTATGGAAACAGCTTTATTCTATTATGGGTATAGCGATAGAAATTCTGCCGAATGGAACATTGCTATTGACAAAAACGCTTCCAGACAACGCACAAGAATAGATTACCCATCTGTAAAGGCTTATCGGTTAGAGCCAGCCCTGCTCTCTATCGGAGCTACCAGAGGAGAAATAAATTTTACTGATGTTCGCATTTATGACCGTGACCGTACCATCTGCGATATTCTGCGTAATATGAATAAGATAGACAAGGAAATCTTCAACAAAGCAATTCAAGGCTATGTAAACGACCCTCAAAAGAATATTCCTAACCTTATCGAATATGCGAAAGCATTGAGAGTATGGAACAAAGTAAAGAATTTAATCGGAGTGTGGTTGTAATGCCGAATATGGCTGCTCCACTCTGGCAAACTCAAGCCCAAGGAGGTCGAGCGTATGAAAGACAAACCCCCTCATCTATATGTAGACAGTCACGAAAGGACGCTGATATTACATAGCCTTGTGGAGCTGAAAAATGCTCTTATACAGCAAGGCAGATATACAGACTGCGTTGACGAGCTTATCTTTAAGGTCATAAACGCACCTGTTAAGAGGTTGAGAATTGAATATGTTTAACCCCAAAGGTTGAGCCGCTTATTCTTATTTTAGAGTAAGTGGCTTTTTTTGCGTTCTCTGCCGATTACATAGCCGCCTTGACAAAGCGGCTAAATTTATGCGAAAGGAGGACGCACTATGTCAAATTGCAAAGTAATTGCTCTGACCAACCAGAAAGGCGGTGTCGGCAAAACCACAACGGCGGTCAATCTGGGCGTTAGCTTGGCGAAGCAAGGCAAGACCGTACTGCTTGTCGATGCCGATGCACAGGCAAATCTCACAATGGCGTTGGGATATACCAAGACCGACAATCTTCCGATTACGCTATCGGATATTATGCAGGACATCATAGACGGAAAATCTGTTGATGTTCAAGAAAGTATCCTGCATACCGATGAGGGCGTTGATTTACTTCCCTCTTGTGTGGAATTGGCAGGCGTAGAAACAACCTTGATTGATACAAAAAATCGAGAAAGCGTTTTGAAAGCCTGTATCAGCGAAGTCAAAAAGAATTATGACTATGTGCTGATTGATTGTATGCCTGCACTCGGTATGCTGACGATTAACGGATTGGCGGCGGCAGACAGCGTGATTATCCCTAATCAGCCCCACTACTTTTCGATTAAAGGTTTGGAACAGTTGCTACGCTCCGTGTCAAAGGTCAAGCGGCAAATCAATCCCAATCTGCGGATTGACGGTATTTTGATGACTATGGTAATGCCACGCACGAAAATTACGCAAACAGTAATCTCAGCCGTGAAAAACGCCTATGGTCGCAATATCAAGATATTTGATACGCAGATACCGTTTTCTATCCGTGCGGTAGAAGCCACGGCAGAGGGCAAAAGCATTTTCGCTTACGACAAAAGCGGAAAGGTCGCCACCGCTTATGAGCAGTTCGGAAAGGAGGTGGCAGAGATTGGCGAGAAACAAAAGCACAGAAATCGAGCTGACTGCATACGATGACCTTTTCCAGACGGACGAGAGCCGTGAGGAAGCAAAGTTAAGCAAGATAAGGGATATTCCCATTTCGGAAATCGACGAGTTTCCAGACCACCCGTTCAAGGTTTTAATTGACGAGGATATGGAACAGCTTGTCGAGAGTATTAAGCGAAACGGTGTAATGACCCCTGCTACTGTTCGGCTCAAAGAGGACGGACGGTATGAGCTTATCAGCGGACACAGGCGAAGAAAGGCGTGTGAGCTTGCAGGGCTTGAAACGCTGAAATGCGAAGTCAAGGATTTAAGCCGTGACGAAGCCATTATTATAATGGTGGAAAGCAATTTGCAGAGGTCAACCATTCTGCCGAGTGAGAAAGCCTTTGCCTACAAAATGCGGCTTGAAGCTATGAAGCGACAAGCAGGCAGACCAACAAAAGATAATTATTCCCCAATGGGTAATAATTTAGAGTTTGCTACTTCGAGTGATGAACTTGCCGAAAAAGTCGGAGAAAGTAAAAATCAAATCTTCCGATTTATCCGCTTGACCGAGCTTGTTCCCGAAATTCTGCAAATGGTAGATGACAGGCAGATTGCTTTTCGTCCTGCCGTTGAAATCTCTTATCTTTCCGAGGAACAGCAGTACACTCTGCTTGAAGCTATGGAGTACAGCGACGCAACCCCGTCACTTGCACAGGCTATCAAAATGAAAAAGTTTATGCAGGACGGAAAACTGACTAACGAGGTTATCCAATCAATTATGGAGGAAGAAAAGCCAAACCAAAAGGAAAAGCCCGCTTTCCGTGATGAAAGGATAACCAAGCTCATTCCGAAATCCGTACCCAGAGGACAGGAGTCGGACTTTGTTGTTAAGGCGTTGGAGTTTTACAACCGACACCTGCAACGACAGCGAAGCCAAGAGAGATAGCTGCACACCAAGGGCGAGGTATGCCCGTTTGCGGTGGATAGCCGTTTTTTCGGTTTCCCCCTCTCCACACCTCTCCCCCTAAATTACTACCAAGACTATCCGAGAAAAGAATATCTGCAAATCTCACTTTCAGCAGAGTTTTCTACCTTTGAGAGCTTCGCTGATTTTCCGTATAATGAAGCTGCAAAGGAGGTCGATTTTTATGAGAAGAAAGATATTTGCGGTATTGCTTGTTTTGACAACGCTGCTTTGCGGTTGTTCCAGAAATGCAATAGAGAGCCAGACGGACAGTACGGAAAGCACAGCCGAGATTACGGCAGAAACGCTTGAGAGTGAAAGCAGCCTTTTTTCCTCGGAAAGTAACCAGACGGAAGCTCCCAAAGAAAGCACGGCTTTGGAAACGGAAAAAGCTCAGCCGACAATGCCCGAAACTCTGCCCGATGTTCCAGAACAGACGGTATCACAGGTGCAGACAGCTCCGTCCGCTACCGAAAGCCCTGCGGAGGAAACAAGAAAGCCTGTTGCACCCGAAAAGCCGCAGGAAATACCGAAGCCTGCCGAAACCGAGCCACAGCCCGCTCCCGAAGCTCCAGAGGAAACAAAACCGAAGTCAGCCTATGACTTTGAGTTCGATATGGAAGCGATAAAGGCAGACTGCATTGACATCGGCAAAGGTATGGGGCTTCACTTGGATACTTCGCTCACTCCGAGCAATGCTACTTGGTGGAATCCTGTTACGGCATCTCAAAGCAATCAAGGCACAAAGCTGAAGCAAGACCTTGAAAGCTATATCAAATTCCACACAGTCGAAAATCTCGGCTCTTACGGAATTGATGAAATCACGGATTTCAATATCTATTACGAAGCAAGAGGAAACGGCGTCTATTCCGTATATTTTCTCTTTGCTTAACAAATCAAACACGGGCTTTTCCCTCTGTTTCAAAGCAGAGGGATTTTTTTATGCCCAAAATCAAGAAAGGACGGTTTAACAGCCTATGAAAACTATGTTTAAGAAAAACGGCAAGCGTGTGTTGTCGGCGGCTCTTTGCTTGCTGATGGCAGTAATGTCCTTGCCGTTGTCCGCTTTTGCGTGGACGAGTGAGGAAGGCAGGAGTTGTACTTCCTCTTTTGGCGATTACTATGTCGGCTTGGACGGCGAATACTACCGCAGTCAAGCTACAATGCACACCCTTGTGTATAACGATGACGGCAGCACCTATGTGAAATCATACAGTTCGGGTAACGCCAAGCGAAAATATTTGATGACCGATAACAGCGGAACGCACCAAGTTTACTGCGTGGAGTCTGGTATTGATTTCAATACGGGCAACACCTACACCTCTAAAAGCGGTCAGAACAGCTCCTATTTCAAAAACTTGCCTACCGACGCACAGTTCGGCGTTATGATGGCTTTGATGTACGGCTGGCACGAGGGTAAATCTTCTCCCGTAGCAGGAACAAACGCCGACGATTACGCTTATGCAACGCAGTCGATTATCTGGGAATATCAGCAGCAGCTCCGTACAAGTCCTGCCGACCTGCATAGTGCAAACGGCATTCCTGCGGATATGTACTATTCCTCTATCAAGGGCAGACCTGCCGAGAAATGCTATAACTGGATTTTGTCGCAGATGGCAGACCATTATACCATTCCGAGCTTTGCGGCAAGAAACCAGAGCAAGGCAAACACCTATACGCTGAAATACAATCCCGATACCCAGAAATACAGCTTGACGATTGAGGACACCAACAATACGCTCTCCAATATCAAGTTTTCTGCAAGCGGTATTTCCGTATCCCGAAGCGGTAACAAATACACCTTTACGAGCGACAAAATGATTACCTCTCCCGTAACGGTATCCGCACAGAAGCAGGTTAATCTCAATACCGACGATATGCTCATCTGGGGCTGCGTAGGCAAACAGACTATGATTTCTGGTGCTTCCGACCCTGTATATTTCTATTTCAAAATCGACACCGAAACCTACGGCACAGGTCATATTAAAAAGACTTCCGAGGACGGTGTTGTTTCTGGCATTAAGTTCAATATCTCTGGCAACGGAGTGAATAAAACCGTAACGACCAAAGCGGACGGCACGGTGGATATTCAGCTTATGCCGGGCATTTACACCGTCGCAGAACAGTCGATTGACCGCTATGAGCCGCAGAGCGTTCAGCGAGTAACAATCGTAAGCGGTCATACCTCTACCGTGACCTTTAATAACACCTTGAAGCGTGGCGACTTGGAGATTATCAAAAATTCCGAGGACAATCTGGTGGAGGGCGTAAAGTTCCACCTTTACGGCACATCTTTAAGCGGTCTGCCTGTTGACGAATATGCCGTGACCGACGCAAAGGGCGTGGCAAAATTCTCGAATGTTCTTATCAGCGGAGATACGCCGTATGTCGTAGAGGAAATTGACACCGCAGTACGCTATGTTGTTCCTGCTTCCCAGACAGCACCGATTGAATGGGAAAAGGTAACGAGCCGTACTTTTGTCAATGTACTCAAAAAGTTCAATGTGACCGTGACAAAATCCGATGTGGAAACGGGAACGGAACAGGGCGACGCTTCTCTTGCAGGTGCGGTTTACGTTATTTACAAGGGCGAAGAACTCATTGACACCTATACGACGGACGGAAACGGACAGTTTACAAGCAAGTATTATATCTGCGGCGACGATTGGACGGTAAGAGAGCTTACACCGTCCGAGGGCTACTTGCTCGACCCGACCATTCACAAAGTCGGTGCAGAGCCAGAGCTTTATACCGTGGAATATAACTCTACCGCCAACGATGTAACCGAGCAGGTTATTAAGGGAAATATCGCTATTATCAAACACACCGATGACGGCAAAACACAGATTGAAACTCCCGAAGTCGGAGCGACCTTTGAGGTCTATCTGAAATCGGCAGGCAGCTTTGAAAACGCAAAGGAAACCGAGCGTGATGTTTTAACCTGCGACGAAAACGGCTTTGCACAGACAAAGGATATGCCTTACGGCATTTACACCGTCCACCAGACCTCTGGTTGGGAGGGGCGTGAGCTGATGAAAGACTTTGATGTGTTCATCAGTGCAGACGGTCAAACCTACCGTTATCTTATCAACAACGCCAACTTTGAAAGTTATATCAAGATTGTCAAGAAAGATGCGGAAACAGGCAATACCATTCCGTATGCAGGTGCAGGCTTCCAGATTTACGACCCGAACGGAAACCTCGTTACAATGACTTTCACCTATCCCGAAGTAACGACCATTGACACCTTCTACACCACAGAGGACGGCTATCTCATTACGCCGCAGACTTTGGAATATGGCACGGGATATTCACTCGTAGAGGTACAAGCACCATATGGGTATGTATTGAACTCCGAGCCTGTCTATTTTGATGTGGCACAGGATAACTCCACCGAGGAAAGCGGTATTACCGTGATTGAAGTGGTACGCTCCAATATGGCACAGAAAGGCACGATTACTGTTTCCAAATCTGGCGAGGTGTTCAGTTCCGTATCCGAGAATAACGGTCTGTATCAGCCGATTTTTGCAGTAAGCGGTCTTGAGGGTGCAGTTTATGAGATTACCGCCGCCGAAGATATTTACACTCTGGACGGAACGCTCCGAGCTTCCAAAGGCGAGGTCGTGGATACCGTTACCACAGGTGCAGACGGTACGGCAAAATCAAAGGAATTGTACCTCGGAAAATATGAGGTCAAGGAAATCACAGCTCCGTTTGGAATGGTGCTGAATGATGAAATCCACTCTGTCGAGCTTGTTTATGCAGGTCAGAATGTGGCTGTTACCAAAACGGCAACGAGCTTCTATAACGAAAGACAGCGTGTAGAAATCGACCTCACAAAGAGCCTTGAGGTGGATAAGGATTATGGCGTTGGAACGGGCGGTGAAATCTTTGATGTAACCTTTGGCTTGTATGCCCAAAAGGATATTACAGCCGCAGACGGCACGGTAATCCCTGCCGACGGATTGATTGAGATTATTTCCTTTGACGAGAACGGCTATGGCAAGGTGGCAACCGATTTACCGTTTGGCAGCTACTATGTCAGAGAAATCTCCACGAACTCCGCATATATCATCAGTGACCAGAAATACCCTGTAATCTTCGATTATGCAGGACAGGATACCGCAACCGTTCATATCACGGCAAATGACGGCGAAGCCATTGAGAATAAAATCATTTACGGCTCTGTCAGCGGTAAGAAGCTCGACGAGGACGGCAAGGCTCTCGGCGGTGCATTAATCGGTATCTTTAAGACAGGCACAGAAGAATTTACAAAAGAAAACGCTATCCAGACTACCACATCAAAAGATGACGGTAGTTTTTCTTTTGCCAAAGTGCCGTATGGAACTTGGATAATCCGTGAAATCGAAAGTCCGAAAGGCTTTGTACTCTCCGAAGAAGAAATCGCCGTAACAATCGGCAAGGTGGACGAGGTTGTGGAAATCGAGCTGGTCAACTACTTCATTAAGGGCAACATTGAGCTGACAAAGGTGGATAAGGATTATCCCGACAACAAGCTCTCTGGTGCTGTCTTTGAGGTGTTTGCTGATACCAACGGCAACGGCGAGTTTGACAAGGACGATGAGCTTCTTGGCGAAATGACCGAGCTTGACGGCGGTGTTTACCAGATGAAAGACCTCCGCTACGGAAAATATTTTGTCCGTGAAAAAGCCGCCCCGACAGGCTTCGTCCTTGATGAAAATGTCTATACCGTATCCATTGATGAAAACGGCAAGACCTATGTGGTGGAAAATGAAGCAGGAAAAGGCTTTGTGAACGCCGCACAGACAGGCTCATTAAAAATCGTCAAAACATCTTCCGACGGCAAGGTTGAGGGCTTCTCTTTCCGAGTAACAGGCGTGAACGGCTATGACAAGACCTTTACGACTGACCGAAACGGCGAAATCTTCGTTGAGGGCTTGAGAATTGGCGATTACACCGTATCCGAAGTAAACGACAAGGCTTCCGCAGGATATATTCTTCCTGCCGACAAACAGCTCACTATCAAGGTAGGGGCGACCACGATTGTCCAGATGCACAACGAGTTCAGAGATACCCCGAAAACGGGCGACGATTTTAATCTGGGCTTGTGGGTAAGTCTTGCGGCTGTTTCCCTTGCAGGTGCAGGAGTGCTTGGCTTTATCGGCTTTAAGAACAGAAAGAAAAAGGAGGATTAAGGAATGGACGCTAAAACGATTGTTGCCATAGTGCTTGTGGCGTTTATCATCGGAGCTTGTATTTGGCTCAATATCCGAAATAGGAAGAAGAAGTAACCCGATTTTGCAGGAACGGGGCGGCTTGCCACAACGAGCCGCCCTTTTCCTATTTATATGGAGGTGTACGATGAGAAATCTCAAAACCATTGAGGGCAAAGTGAAAGCTATTCTGGAAAAGGACGAGGAAGCCAGAAATGACGATATGCTGTTGTATCTAAAGGTGTGCAATACCTGTTTGAAAGACACAGGGGCAATGCCCTTTGCAGAGGTAATGCTGCAATACCGTTATCTTGGGCTACCGAGCATTGAGAGCGTGGGCAGGACAAGACGAAAGCTGCAGGCAAAATTCCCAGAGCTTGTAGGGAGCGTCCGTGTGCAGAAGCTCCGTGCCGCAGGCGAAAAGGCTTATCGGAAGTATGCCAAAGAATGAGAGGTGCTTATGAACGAAGAAAAACGCATAAACGGCGGTTATGAAATCATTGAAAGCTGTACTATCGGGAGTAACGAGCTTGTTATCGGTCATAACCCCAAAGCTCCCAATCCGTATGTCTGTTGGTACTGCAAAAACGGTACGGACTATTTCTGGGGCTTTTACTGCAATGAGCTGTCCTCTGCCAGAGAAAAGCTGAATGAACGCTATAAAACCGAGTGTAATATGCCGTATAATCAGCTCCAGAAAAAGCAAAGGCAGCGTTATGACCGTGAGCGATAAAAAGAAAATATATGACTGTACGACCTGTCCTTATCCCCGATACAAGGACGGGTCAGTTATTTTCTGCGATGTCTGTATCAAAAAGATTTTAGACGAGCAGAACGAGAAAAAACGAAGAAAGGAGCAGTCAGATGGAGAATGAAGAAAAGCGTATGCTTGGCGATTATGAGGTCAGGCAGAGTATCCATATCGGCAAAAAAGAGGTTGTATTCGGTGTAAACGAAGCAGATAAATATCCCTTTATGGTCTGCTTCTGCACCTATGATAATCCGTTTTCCTTAGCGTGGGCAACAGAAGCGGTGGGTACGGACGATTATCTGGAAGCAATGCAGATATTTACTGACCGAGTGCAGGCACAGATTGAAGTCGTCAAAGAGGAACAATCCCGATTTGATTTTGATATGACCCCGTTTACCAAAGACGATTGTATTCCTGATAACCGAAACGAGAGCATTGTTGGCAAGGTGGTGGTTATCAATACAGAGCTTAACCGCTATGAATATCAGCACTCCGCCTATCAGCTTGTATTGGTGGACGGCGGACACGGTGCAATTGGCGGCAGAGGTCAGGCGGTGTTTGGTACTTGCCTTGCAGACGCTAAACGAGCCAGATGGGAAAGGTACGATGTGCTTGGTGTTATCAAGCCAGAGAAAATGCCAGATTGGGCAAAGGAAGCCGTTGCTAAAATCAAGAAACAGGAAAAAGCAAAGAAGCCTAACAACAAGGAGGAACGCTGATATGGAAATACGAGCGATTGCACCGAATGAATGGAACTACACCTATTCCCAGAGTATGCAGATAACAGGACAGACAGGCAATATCGGTCATCTTCGTGGCGACTTCGACTCTGGCGGTTATGGCTTTTATACCACTTGGAGCGACCACAGACCGCAATGGAAAACGGACGAATTTAAGACCGAGCTTGACGAGGTTATCAATACTCTGCGTTCCAAAGAATACGGTCTGCTCCAAAACCGCCCTGCTATGAGCGAGTATGCAAGGCGTTTCCCCGATAGTGCCTTTAAGGGAAACTACTGTACCGAGTACGGCTTCCGTGTGGATACCGAAAAGTATGCCTATCTGCTCCGCTGTAATCCCACAAAGGGCGATTATAATTTTTACTGCTATTGCTATGTCAAGGAATGGCTCGACAAGCATATCGGCAATGCAGAAAAAGGTATCCGTTTTATTGACTCTCATTACAAGGAGCTGTTTCGTATTCCAGACGGCGGCAAAATTCGTGTTACCTCTGCTTGGGGCGAAAAGTCGGAACACACTTGCCGTTATATCGACGAGTACCATACCGAAGTCGGCAATAACCTCTATCATATCTGCGAGTTTGCCGAGTGTATGGAAAAAAACGGTGCGACCTATGAGCCGATACCTGCCGAGCCGCAGGCGGTCAAAGCACCGAAGCATCAAAATTTAGAACGATAAGGAGGTCTTTTTATGGATATTCGGGATATAGCAA